>Ga0207719_100040_pt1 | contig 142115 bp, 131 predicted proteins | sample A23P1SouthBayCA_2_FD_187279 | JGI IMG/M metagenome (GOLD analysis project Ga0207719, IMG submission 187279) | Aerobic enrichment media microbial communities from Eden Landing Ponds, California, USA - A23 P3 (3) (SPAdes) | ecosystem: Environmental > Aquatic > Marine > Unclassified | place...
TGGTTCTCGACTCTGGGTCTTTCATCGTAGTCACCTCGACGCAGGAACGCTCATCGACGGCTGCCTGCATCGTCTCGCGCCCTGCGCCCCTCTGCCGGGCGCAACAACAACACCACGTTAACCAACATTGACCCAGGAAACAGCCGATTGTTGGTTAATAACCAACCGGCGGCGACACATCTTACTGTCGTTACTCAGTACTTGAGCGACGAAGTCGTACCTGCTACGGGTTCGGAATCCACGGATGTCTCTCCCAGGGGAGATGGCTCAATCCGATTCTACTATATCCCGCAAAAGCTTATGTCGGACACGTAAATCTCCTGCTGTCCAATCGCTCTCCGTGTCGTTACTCATTGAGTGAACAAGCGGGTTATAGTGAGCAACAGCATCTCGAAGGTCTTTCACATCCCATATTGTTGCCCCATATGATTCTAGATCTACCGGTAGCTGCTGCATCTCATCGGCCTCAGACAGGATGTCAAGTAGTTTCCCTACGGTACCCCCGGCTAGCTTGTCAGGTGCGAGATCGCCGACATAGGTCGTGCGGATGTGAATGTCGGTCTCAGTTTCCCAGTCCGGGATGTGTTCACGGATGATCTTTCGTAGTCGAATTTCAAACTGAGCGAGAAGCACGTACAGGTACTGGTAGACGGGAATCTTGTTCAGGTCGAATCGGGTCACGATTCCCTCCGGATCATTTGGCTGGCCGACGAAACAGAACCGTTCTCCGTCTCTTCCTAGTCGTTCAATTACCGTCCCGACTTCTTCTCCGGGAGCGACGCAATCTGAGTCCGTTAGCGGCAGTACGTGTTCGGTGACGGGCTCTTCACCTCGTATCTCCATCTCTGCTCTGGAGACGTAGCCACGAAGTCCCTCTAGTTGCTCCGGATCATCGAAGACGAATGCAGCGTCGTAGTCCTCATAGTAGAGATCTAAGTAGACGAAGGCAGCGTCATCCTCAGCACTATATACATCCAACTCAGGGAAACATGTCGCTGTATGGCGAGCAGGCTCGCTGATTGTCGGTGAGGTTGCACTCGCCATGAGTTGGGACTCAACTTCTGATGGGTCTGGTCGGATTGATGATACCGCTGGGTCGAACTCCTCTGACTCCGGACTATTGACTTTGAGGAGCATGTGGGGAATATCGGCCTCAAAATGGTCGCGATCAACCGATTCAACATCTGCAACTTTCGGAGCCAAGTAACTGCGGAAGGGGCCCTTTGTCTCTTCTGTTTTGAATCCTCTCGTAGTCAAGAATACACCGTTTCCGTCCTCTGTTAGGACGTGTAGCGACCGTTCGAGAAACAGCAGGCCGGTATGGATACGGGCTGTATCCGGAGATATCTGAGCAAAGGAGGTAGCATACTCGCGCTGCTTTTCCTCACTCAGGTCAATCCACTGGACGGTTGGCGGATAGCTAAGCACGAACTCAAACGAGTCAAGGCGTGCGTCCGCACTCAGATAGTCTCCTTTCCGAACCTCTACTTGGTCAGTGTAGTTCTCTCGAACCGTCTCGACATACTCGTCCTCTGTATCGATCGCAACCCCAGATGGTGGGTCATGCACCGAGTCCTCGAAATATCGTTCCACAGCAGAAATTAATTCACCTTTCCCACATCCCGGATACAGGATTCGCTTCCCGTACGTGGAGCTGATATCCTCGAAGAGGAGTTCAGCCATCCGATCAGCAACCGTCTCAGGAACACGAAATGGAGGCATAATCTCCCGTTTCGCATCCAACCTAATGACGTTATGCCGGGAGAGAGTGGTTCACTCATCTGAGTCGGTGGTCTCTGATTGGACTGTTTCGTGAACATTCTCCAGTTCCTCTCGGCGAGCCGACGCTCTGGTGGACGCTGATGTCGTGCTTTTTACAGAGCATTCGTTTGACTGTGAAGGTCATCTCGTCAAAATCGGCCGTCGTGATGCCGATGTCCTCCGGTGATAGCGTCTCATCAGCCGTTGATGTCTCGAAAACAGGTATCGGCCGCGATGTCGCTAGTGGGGAGCCGTCACTCGTCGCCTTCGAACCCCTTACGCGCGTAATGACGCGCGCAAATTCGCGCACGCTATTCGCGCGTAATTGGCGTCCTCAAGCGCTCTAACGCCAGATTTATGGATTATGGGTGTATCTGTCCTGATAGAATGTCATCAGATCACTCTCGACTCAGGCTTGCCACCATGTTTAGTCGATTTCAGAGCCAGCCAGAGGAGGGTCGTTGAATATGCCGACGATCAACGCATACAAACACGATCCTGGTTACTACATCCGCGCTTGGACAACCGACCTCGGAAACATCAATTACAAGCTTCGCTCCCGGGGTAACACGATCATCGAACGCTTCGGATTGGAAGATGGTGACGAGATTTCGTGGGATACAATCCACGCTTTGAAATCGATTGGAGAAATCTACACCGAGGGATCCGGAACGCTCGGTCGCGATGACTTCGCCCCTCTTGATGGTGATACGAAAACTCTGTCAGAAGAGGAAGCGAAAAGACTGCTCGATTCAATTTTGGACGAGAAGAATCCGTCCGAGCAACGGATCAAGGAGCTCTGTGACATCTTAGACATAGAGCGTCCCGAGTCGAACATTGAGCGACTGGAGCAGGAGTTAGCATCCCGAATCGCCGGCATCACCAGTCGCGAGAGTTTCCAAACGGAGGTGACATTGAATGGTCCCGCCGATCAGGCAAGCATCTCTGTCAATATAGAGCCCTCGGAAGAATCCACAGAGCCACCTCTGGATTCCACGATCAATCTTCTGCTGTTGGGCGATACGTCCCTCGATGATCCCGGGATTGCTCGACATGATATCTATCTCTGCGAGGAACATGGTCTCGAAGGATGGTCGTTTGCTTATTCGGGTTCGTGGGAGACCCATGCGGAGATGGCACGTCAGAAGGCAGAACTCATGCCAATCGTGATTCAGTGGTTCGACGATCTGAATATTGACTACGGCATTCCGAAGGAGAGTTTCGGCGGCGCTCAACGAGATCTCCTTGGATAGCATCCGCCCACACAGCCTTCGTCGCGGTATGCTCGGCTAGCGGTTATTGGAACTCACCTTCCCGGTGTCCCAGGCCTCGTGGTCGTTCCGGGGGCTGGCGGGGAAAGGAATCCGACGGCCGACGGGCGGTGTCTGGACCGCGTCCGGCTTCTTGATTGCTCGCACTCGCGGTCCCGGTTGGTCGGGATCCGACGTACATCGGCTTTCGCGCTTGGCTCCGCTCCGTGACGACCTCCCGATGGAGCAGCGTACAGAGCTCCATGACGCTCTCGGCGAGCGCGAATGCTGCCTCTCGAGACCGGAGGTCGTGCTGGCTGAAGAGGATCGTCCCATCGGCTCGATCGACCCGGACCAGCCAGTCCGAGGATTGCTGGACGTGGCAGAGGACGGATTTCGAGAACTCGTAGGCGAACACGAAATGGTCGTCATCTGTTCGGCGTTGCAACCACCAGTTGTCGGGGGCGCTCTCGCTGTTGCTCTCAGAACTCATCGGTAATCCGGGACGAATGTGTCGTCCCGCACCCCTTGCGGGACGAACAACAACACCAGCGCTCACGTCGTCGCGACTTCGTCGCCACCGTCGGCAACGTATATAGTCATAGCAAGATACTGTCCAATTACATTCGGATGGCTGTACTGGACGACCTCTCGGGATTCGAGTTCGAGGACTTGATGGAGGACGTCTTCCGGAACCTCGGCTACGAAAACGTCCGCCAGGCCGAGCGGACGGCCGACGAGGGGCGCGACGTCATCATGGAGGAGGTCGTTGACGGCACGCGACGGGCGATCATCGTCGAGTGCAAGCACACCGGGACGGTCGGCCGGCCGGTCGTCCAGAAGCTGCACTCGGCCATCGCGACGTTCGACTTCGACGGTCCAAAGCGTGGGATGGTCGCCACCACAGGTCGATTTACGAACCCTGCCGAGGAGTACGCTGACCGGCTCCAGCGGAACGACGATCCCTATCCCATCGAGCTGATCGACGGCGAGGACCTTCGGGAGATCGCCGACGAAATCGGTCTCGATCTCTACAACGGGCGCATCGAGATCCTCTGTGACGAGACGCTCCGACCGTACGATCCGGCGGCGGATGTCGACGCACCTGTCCAGGAGGCGTTCCGCGACATTGAGAACATCGAGGCCGCGGATCTGCCGGTGCCGCACTCGCAAGTGACGTTCCGACCAGTGGTTGCGATCACCGCCGACACGAACGCTGTCTTCGAGACCTCAGTCGGTGTCATCCACCGGATCAACGACCGCACACAGTTCGTTGTCCACGCTGAGCGCGGCCATCCGAAGGTGGCCGACGACGAAGTCGCGACGCTGGTCACCGAGAACTTCCACGCGACGGTCTCCCTCGATACCGGGCAGTTTACCGAGGTATTCGACGACGTCGACGAACGACGGTTCGGCCAGACCCAAACGGAGTACAAGGAGTGGGCTGTTGACCGCCTCCAGGATTACCACACGACGACGGTGACCTACACCGGCGACAATAACGTCACGTACAACAAGACGTGTGAGCCCAATCTCTCGGACATCTCAGTGCAATCGATTGAGCCGGTGTATCTACCTGAGGTTCGGCAGACGACAGAGATACTGGAGTACTCGTATCCGTACGAATACTATGCTGCTGGCCCCTCACGGGTCACTCTGGAGGACGGGATTCATCGCTGCGTCCACTGCGAAACGAGCGGCGTCGACGAGACGTACACCTACTGTCCGAACTGCGGGGCGATCGCCTGCGACACCCACATCAAGACCGAACGGCTCGAAGGGGAGCCGGTCTGTACCGGCTGTGCGGTGACCGAACGGTTCGCGCTGAAGAGGAAGTACTTCTACGACGAGGAGAACCTCGGCGCGTTCCGCAAGGAGTACGCCGAGATGCCCCTCCACGAGAAGGCGATGGAGAACAAGCTGCTTGCTGGAGGGAGCGTGGTTGCGACGCTGCTGCTCGTCGTCGGACTACTCGTGATCGGCGGCATCATCTAACCCATCGCAATTTTCCGCCAGACTGCGTGGTTGGTGTTACGCGACTCCGTACTGGTCTTTGAGTGCCATATATTCGTTCTTTTTTGGGAGGATGACTGGCAGATCATCTGTTCTGTCGAAGTCGCCCTGAAGTGGCCGATACAACGCTTTCACAGTGGGTTCCAGGTCGTACCACTGTGCGGTCTCGACGAGTGTCTCCTGATCGATATCCTCCGCTTCGATCAGCAGCATCGAATAGCTGACCCGCCTAGATCCGCTATCCAGAAGGAGCGTATGGCATACGACTTCAGCAGGCGTTAGGTCTTCGTCCGGAGCATACCAGAACGGAGGCTCGCCGGCGAGGAAAAACTGTAGACCATACGCTGTAAACCGACCCAGTCCGGTCATCTCCCAGTCCGGAGCTGCTTGGAGTGCGTCCGTATCCTCGTCGGTCTGCAGGCGAACGAGTGCTCGCTTCGGATCGCACCACGCGATCGTGGCACTGGGAGCGATTTCCCGGACTCGGGCTCGATGTTCGTGCTCTACAGTAGCCCGGGCGAACGCCAAAAGCGGCGAGACTTCGTCATGAAGGGCGTACTTCGAATCGGATCTGGAGAGTAGTGCTCGGTGCTTGAGCGGTGATAACGCGCTGTGGACACCTTGTCGAGTGATTCCGAGCCGGTCTGCGATATCAGCGATGTAACGTGGTCTATCGAGATACCAACACACGCGGAGTGTGGCTGGGGAGAGCAGTTCCGTCCAGTCTACGTGGCTGAACTCCGACTGCAGCGTTCGATACGCTTCGGTAACTGGATGTTCCGCGATGCGGACACGACGCTGATTGCTGGACCCACGGGTTTCTGTGAGCAATCCCGCTGCGAGCAATTCGTCGAGTACGTCGTACAGATGTTCCTGTGAATATCCGGTTTCGGCCGCGAGTTCCGCCGGTGTTGCTTTACGGCCGGTACTCAGCGCGTCAAGCACGGCGAGTCCGGCCTTCGAAATCATCTGGGTCTTTCTAAACCCCAACTATATAAATACGATTTGGGATTTTACTTGACGACTGCTTCGTCCCGGACCAGTTCTGCGAGCGCGTCCTCGAGCGACCCGTGGAACTGCCAGCTCGCCTGCTCGAAGGCCTCGTCGGTCGGGCCGTCCCAGCGGGGGAACGCGGAGTGACCGCTCACTTTGACTGTCCACTCGGTCGGCTCGTCGAACGGGTTCTCCGTCGGGAGTTCGACGACGTAGAGGTACTCCTCGTCGCCGTGGATGCCGTCGGCCGGATTCTCGACGCCGTGGCCCAGCAGGAACAGCGGCTGGTCGAGGTGCTCTATGTTGGACGGCTCGAGGAGATCCGCTGGCTGAGCCGCGTCGATCGTTCGCTCTGGGTCGCCATCCAGATAGAGGTCGACCGTCGAGAGCTTGTCGAGGAACACGAACGTCGCCGCCGTGTAACCCGGTCCGCGCTCGGCCCGGGTCGCATCGAGAAGCTCTTTCAGCTGTGCGAGATCCCGGAGGACGCTCCCCGGGTAGCCGTCCGAATGCCGGTACACCTGCGCGACGCGGTCGGCGCTGCCATCTGTCTCATCGGTCTGTTCGACTCGTTGGACGAATCGGAGTTGACTACGTGTCGACATCGGTACTCGCCGGCGCGTGTGCGCCGGCACCCATCGCCGGCGCAGAAACAAGACCACACAGTCGTAGCGGGATTACAATCCGCTACGCGAGATGTGACACCTCGTCTGGTTCCTCGTCGTCGTCGAACTCGCCCCGCTCGACCGGCTGCCAATCCTCCCCAGGTGCTGGACTCCACCAGTCGACCTTGTAGGCACCTGGTGCGCCGAGAATCTTCACCCGTGCCGATCCGTTAGGGAGGTTGCGTCGAAGCTTCTCGTCGACGTGAAGGTTCCACGTCGAGTCGGTGTCGAAGCACGCGAGCACAGCCTCCTCGTAGCCACGGTCTTCTCGGGACTCTCGGAGGACAACTTGCGTGTTACAGTTCTTGCAGAACACGCCCTCGAAGGGAATGTGACTGAACACCCCGTGCCCGCAGACGGGACACCAGAGGAACTCGAACAGTGCCTCACTGTGGCGGTTGAGTACTTCAAGGCTCATCGTTGGACTGACCCGGTTCGACCGGGTCACTCTCTCCGCCCCGGCCGAAAAACACCCTGCGTGTGTACGTTCTCAGCGTTCAGGGCCGTAGACGATGCGCGAGGGGGCTTCGTACCCACAGTCCGGACAGTCGTACCAGCGCTGTACCTTCGCTCCATCAGCTGCCTTCTCACCGACGAGGACGTCGTCGTTTGGACACTCCGGACAGTTCAGTTCGGGCGCTGGCCGCTCCCGAAGCGCATCCCGGAACGTTGTCGCCTCCTTCGTCTCGAAGCCTCGCGACCAGATTGGGTAGCCATCGACGAGGATCGCCCCGCGCCACTTGTACCGGTATGAATCCGGCGCCCGGTGTAGCACGGCTCGCGCTCCAGTCTCGGTGTTTCGATACGCGAGTGTTGGTGTACGACTCTCCCGGGACCAGTTTGTGATTCTGGGCATTGTCAATCAGAAGTGGACGTCTGCGGGGACAATCCAGAGTGTCTGGCTGTCTTCCTCTTCCTTGAGGACACGATCGAGCTGATCGCGATGGCGAATCCCCATCGCGTGCTGGTCGTACATCGGGACTGATGGCCCTTCGTAGGCGCCGACCTGATGGAACGCGTGGCGGGCGAGGTCCTCGTCGCGCATGATCGCCTCGTCGCTGAGCTCGTCGAGCGCCTCCTTCACGCGGTCGAGATTCCGCTGGAACTCTTCTTTTGTGGCGTTCCAGGCTCGATCGAGCAGTTCCCCGCCCTCCTCTGAGTTGATGGGGGCTGCCGTCGGCAGGTCACCCCAGCGCGCCTTCCCGGCGACCGTCGTATCGTCTTCGTCGAACGTGATGTAGTAGTCGAACACGGCGCAGCCGTGGGGATTCGCGCCGACGAGACGGTCGAAGACCGCTTTCCCCTCGACTAATGCGTCGTGCTGTGTCGGTGCTTCAACCAGCGCGTAGATGACCATATGCATCTGGTTCACCTCGGAGCGCCGACTCACCGGGCACTGCTCAGCTTTGTCTGCTCGGTGCGCCGGCACCCATTGCCGGCGCTCGAAAAAATCGCTTCGCGAGATCGCGTTCAGGAGTCGCGTGTCCGCTCGACGGTGATCGTCAGATTGCCCGACTCGTAGTCGGCCTCGAAATCGACGCTGAACGCGCCGGATTCGTAGGCGGCGTGGTAGGCACGGTGCAGTTCGAGCGACCCGGTCGCCTTGAAGTGGAAGAACGCAGCCGAGGTGTAGGGCTTGCTCTGGGTTTCGACCTGCGTCTCGACAGAGGCCGGGAGCGCGATTTGTGGTGTGTCCGTGTCGATACTCGCTGCGAACGCCTTCGCTTCCTTGACGTTCGCCTGCGAATGTGCGGGCGTCTCGCCGGTTAGCACGTTCACGGGCGTCTCCGTGTCGTCGGTGAACAGGACATCGTGGTAGGTGCACATCCCGAGGACTGCGTCGGGACCTAACTCGCAATCGTGGAATGGGTCGTCGTCTGGTTTCTCGGGCATCCAATCACGAGCCTACGCTGGGGCTCAGCCCTTTCTGCCCCCTGAAAAACAGGCAGCACGACCACGTGGCTATCCTCTCGCAAACACTTACCTCAAACAGACTTCAAAAATAGTCCAACATAGAGTTCGATGCTCCACGAACATATCCACGACGCACTCGATGCCATAGAAGACCGGGACGGTCAATCAAGACTCACTCCGCAGGACGACCAATTCGATGTCTTGGTCAGCATCATCGCTGACGAAACTTCGCTCAGCCCTGACGAACTACGGATCTCAGAACAAAAATTCAAAGACGAAATCGAGGAGATCCTCGAAGATATTTCCGAATCGAATGACCCAATATCCGATTTTCATTCCAGGCTCCACAAACTCAAAGCTGACGTCGAAGACAGATACCAAGAATACACGATCCTCTTCCCCTGGAACTTTCGAGAGAAAGACGCCGAAGGATTCACTCACCCCGTTGATATTCTCGGCGTCGAATTCCGTTTAACAGCGAAACAAGTCTGGGACGACTACGTCGAACAGGCATCAGAGGAAAGCACGTTCGACAAATTCCTCGAAGAAGTCCCTACTAAGCGCCACCACGAATCGCCTTTTAGTCATCATCGGTACTGGGAGGCAGAAGTTGAAGCAGCCGATCCACAATACGCCGTGAACCGTGTGGAAACAGCGTTGAAGACCCTGATGGGGAAGATCACGTACTCGGCATACTTCGCATCCACTCCTAATACGTTCCGTTCAACGACGTGGAAGTACGGGATTACAGAACTACAAGCACCAGTCTGCTACATCGCTTTGGAAGACAGTGAATACCTTCACTACTACGTCTCATACGACTACCGGCCCCGCCAAACATTCAAATTCAGGGCAGGGCTAGGGTACGCCTTCGAAGAACTCTACAACGACCTCCCCGACTTCCACGGAGAGCTTTCCACAATCGAGGAACACCTCGGCACAGCATTGCGAGCCTTCCAATCCGGTATGTCGAAATCCAGGCCGACACAGTCATTCCTTGAGTTCTGGCGGGCCTTAGAAGCCGCCACACTTTCCCAAGAGGAGGACTACTCAGCAGCCGCCCCACTTGAACGAAGTACGGCAGCCTTGCTACCGGAGGACCGTGACCTCGCTGAGAAACGGATCGAGCTCTTGGCCGACAAACGCAACGACCTGATCCACGGCGGCAAAGAAGTCGAAGTCACAGAAGGCGACCGAGTCTACCTGAAAAACCTCTGTGAAGCGTCTATCCGATTCGTCGCCAATGAAAGGGAGAATCACTCATTCGAGGAGTTACAGTTCTTGTTCGAGTACGGAGCAAAATCTGACGACAACATCCTACAGGCACAGGCAGAGCGTGAACGTCAGATCACGGAAAAGCGGGGAGAGATCGAGGGGCACGAACACGACCTCAAACTGCTGGAGAAACTGGAAGAAATGAGAGAAAACGCCGGATCTCAGGAATAATTGGTGCCAGACAAGTCAACTTGACCCTCCCTCCTCGTTTATTATCTCCCTCATCAACTCGACGTACTCTTCATCTCACGAGGGATCCACGACTGGATCGCCCCGTACTCCTATCGGGGGCGATAAACCAACGCGAGAGGTACCTCCCGAGGCGTGGCCGGCGACTCCAGTTAGGAGTCTGGGTGGGCGTCCGCCCCGGCTCCGTCGCCCGGCGGCGTGAGAAGGCTCACTTCTTCCAGGAGGTTTCTTGCAGTCTCGACTCGCTCTCGATCCGCGTCGTCCAACTGGTCGACATTGAGCCGGCTGAGATTGCTGAGCACACAATGCATCCGGTAGCCTTGTTCGACTTGCTGATTCATCGGAAGCGCCTCACCACTCGCCGGCGCAGAAAGACTCCTTACGAAACTGTCGTCGGCGCATCAGAGTCGCCACAAGTGCTCGTCGCGACGCGTTGCCGCCAGGATGTCACTCTCACACCCGTCGTCCAGCATCGTGTCCGGGATGTGGGATGCCTCGCCGGTCGGCCGTAGTTCTACAAAGTCAAAATATCGGTCGTACATCGGTTGATTCACAACTTCTGTCGGTATCGAATTTCAACGTCCGGACGGCTTCACTCGCAAGACACTCTTGATTATGCGAGACAGTACAAACATATATGGGAGTAAGGCGCGAACACTGCCCCAAGAGGTGCCAACCATGACCGAATCCTCGCGAGATGGGGTCCAATCGTGGACTGAGTCGATGAGCGCCCGCGACCGCATTCGGGCGGTCGCCGAGTCACTTCGCGAACCCCGCTCAGTTAACTGGATCAGCGAGCAGGCCGACGCCGCCTGGAGCACGACCAACGAGGAACTTCAGGATCTCGTCGACCAGGGCCAGCTGCGTCGCGTCGAGGCCGGCGAGACCACGCGCTACCAGCCGGACTACACGCGACTGCTCTTCGAGGAGATCCGCACGCTCATCGAGGAGAATACCCGCGAGGAGCTGCGGAGTGAATTGGCCGCGATTACCGAGGAGATCGAGGAGTGGCAGGCGACCTACGACGTCGAGACGTGGGAAGAGCTCGAACAGTCGCTCGCCGACGGCGACCTCACAAGTGCGGAGCTCCGGGACCGCCGCGACGTCATCGCGTTCTGGCGCGAGAACGAGGAGGATCGCCGCCTCATCAAGCACGCACTGGAACTCTACTCCGACGTCGAAGCCGCCCGCGAGCAGCTGACCGACGTGGCTGACCGCGCCACGAGCTAATCCTCATCTCTCATAGAATGATCTTTCTTGCCGGTCGCGACCGCTATACACAGCGGACCCTCCTCCGCGACGTTCACGACCGATTGACGAACCAGCCAGGGTGTGTGGAGGTCCGCTATCGCCCGTCTCGACGCCGACCCCGGTACGTCATCGCGGATGTCGATCCGACGACGTTCCTGAGTGACTCGTACGACGCGGCGACTGCACGACTGGAGATTCGCTTCTGGTACCCCGCCGGCGTCGACCACGAATACTACCGCATCAACTGGGTCGAACCGGACCGCAATCTGATGCTCGGCTTCCACCAAGACGCCGACCATCCGGACCTTGGGCCCTGTCATATCCAACTCAATCACGAAGACACGCCGGTTGATCGGCACGAGGCGACGTTTCTCGATGCGCATCCACTCGCCGTTCTCGATGACCGACTACAGCAGTTGCCGGCGGCGTTAGATGCGATTCACTGGAAGAATGGAGCGCCCTCGCTCCCGACCTGGCCCGTCTAGACAGCGAGTTCATCGAGCGTCTGGTGATGCGTCCGTGCCGTGGTCGGCGTGACGTTCCGGACTCGTCGATGTCACGGTGCGTTACCCACTCCCCCTGTTCCCGCCCCGCTTTGTAGAGACAGGCCGCTGCGAACCCTGCCGAATGAACGCCCGCCGTGACTGCCGTCGGACTTGCGGGTACTCACCGTGTTAACCAACAGAAGCCATCTCTGTCGGAGACTGTTGGTTAATCGGCGAAATTCCTCCTGCCCTATTTGGGAGCAGGTCCGTAGCGACCCGTGCCGCACACTTGGCACTCCCAGATTGGTTGGCCCGTCCAGGTCTCGTCAGAGAGCGACTCGCGTGTCCTGAACCGATGTTCTGTTTCTCTCGTACAGTCCTGGCACTCGAGGGCTGTCACGGTCGGAATTTCAGCTCCGGTACTGGTGGATTCCGTTTCGCGGGGTACTGTTTCCACAGCGATTGCTGGGACGATCCACAGCTGATCGCTGTCGTCGAGCGTGTGCTCGAGGGACGACTCATCGCGAATTCCCTGGCCACGCTCGTCATAGACGCGTGGAATCTCCGTCTGAGAACGATCGCTCCTCTCGTCCCACGCTGTCCGCTCACGGGCCGCTGTTAGTAACGCGTCGCCAGCCGCTGCGGTCACCTCAGTAGCAGCGGACAGCGTAGGCCAGCGCTCGGTTAGCTGGGGTGCGGGCTCGTCGTCGAGATCGTAGATGAGCGTACAGTCGTCGATGGGCTGGTCGTGACCTGACGAGAGAAGCGTCGCTGCTGCTGCTCCCTTTGCCACGGCGCCGTAGAACGTCCCCGATTCGACGAGGAAGTGGATCACACCACGCAGTGTCTGCTCGGAACTCGCAGCATCCGACGCTGAGGCGGCGTCGAGTTCGTGTTCGAGACAGAACCGGCATTTTCGTTGCGACGCCGGGATCGATGCGCCACAGGAGACACAGGCTCGGTCTGTGTCGGTTGTTCCGTCCGGATACCCACCCGAATGCGAGGCTTCACGCTGGCGGGTTGGCTGGCCGTCTGCTGGCTGATCCAGCGCTGGGTCCGGCACCAGAGCGCCCTCCCCGACAGGTTGGAACGCCTCTCGGTCTGAGTTGTGGTCAGTCATCGATTCGCTCCGCGTTTCCCCCGGTTTGGTATTTAAACTCAGGGGTGAGGAAATGCGGGGACGGATTCGGCGACCACGAAATAAATCCGGTTGCCTGCGATGGAGTCAGTCACGGAGCTCGGCGACCGCTCGACCGACCTCGCGAACGTGCTCACTCCGCTCGATATCGAGTTCTGTCGACAGATACTCGACAGTCTCGTCCAGATCCATACCGGTGGATAGACTCTCCATCTGTATGTAGGTACTCCTCTACCGGATGCGTCTCAGATCGCTTGGAGTTCGTCTCGCCGGCTTCGGAGCGTCACGACTGACACCTCTGCTGCCGACGCGACGGTGGATTGGGTAATCAACGCGCCCTGCTCTTGGGCAGCCAGATAGACGCAGGCGGCCGCGACGCCTGATGGCTGACAGCCGTTCGTGAGGGCTGTCCCCTCGGCGCGTTCTGCGAGTTCGTTCGCGCGTCGACGAATGTCGTGGTCTAACCCCAGCGCCGAGATCAGCCGCGGAACGAACGACGTCGGGCGCATTGGTGGTGCCGGAAGCTCCAATTCGCGATTCAGTGTTCGGTAGGCGTTGGTGATACGAGTGGACTCGACTCGGGCGGCGTCGACGACATCCTCGAGGAGGAGCGGGTGTTGGTTACACCGGCAGGTACCGTAGATGCTCGCTGCACCGATGGCTTCGATGGATCTGCCACGAAGCAGATCCTCGCTCTGAGCGCTCCGGAAGAGCTGACAGGCTTGGTCACGAATCGACTCGGAGAGTTCGAGCGTACTCGCCAGCCGGCGTACCTCGCCCAACCCGTGTGCGAGATTCCGTTCCGCTTTGGATTGCCAGCGACCACGGGTCTGCTCACGTCGCATCCGGGCCAGCCGCTGGCGTTTCTGGCTGGAGAGTTCGTTCCCGTGTGCATCGGTTCCGTGGCCGATCTCCGTCGAGAGGCCTCGATCGTGGCGGGCCGCTGTTAACGGTGCGCCTGTTCGCTCGCGCTCGTCTGCATCGTATGCTCGCCACTCCGGCCCGTGATCGATACGTTGCTCTTCGATGACGAGGCCACAGTCCTCACAGACCGTTTCCTTGACGTTCGTAGTGACGTGCCCGTTGCACTCGGGACACTGGTTCGCGCTCGATTCCGTTTGGACGTCTTCGTCGAAGCCAGTTTCGTAGATGTCTCTGATTGCCATTGTTCTCACCGTATTCAGGAACTCGCCAGTACGGCGAACCCCTCATCCATTAAGGGGATAATAGAAACTATTGCAGTACTACCTACGGTAGGGATGGGTGAGTCTTCACCGAGTTCATCATCGTCGAAGTAGCCTTGGATCGGCTGGCTACGAGTTGAGTGACCGGCGTGACAGACTCCAGGTTTCGAACTCTCCTGGGTCATTTCCTTCTTCTAAGAATTCTACTCCCTGCTTGAACGTCTCAATCGTGTGTATTTCCCACTCCTCTAACTCATCTGTATCCAACTCAGCGAGACGTTCCTCAACCGTCGAGAGATCCAAGAATGGCTCAAGCCATCGTGGATCGATGTAATCGATACTGCCGCGTTCAGCGACGGACGCATAATTTCCTTGACGGATGAATTGATTCACAAACTGTAGCAGATCGGAATCCGATTGGGTGGCATCTTCTGCCCAGTCCTGTGGTCGGTCTGTTTCTGACCATTCCTCCCACCGCGACAGTACAGTATCCATGTGCGGTGTTGTCAATAATTCGCCACCATCTGCTGTTTCATCAAATTTCTCTACCGCAACTTCCTGCAATTTTTCAATCTCCTCATATTTAAGGAGCTGCTGATCTTCGTCAACCCCGTCAGCTCCGTACTCACCATGTTCCTGCATGAGGACTCCGATAGTGTGGCTAGCAAGGTAGGGTGAATTTCCGTCAGCAACCGCTTGCTGCAGTAGCGAACACCGATCATCTTGGTCGACTCGACGCAACAGCTCCCGCAGGATACCAAGAAGGAATCGCCTGCTCCCGTTGTCTAACATGCTCTCTGACGGATCAACTGCACAGAGCTGATCACCTGTATCGAACAGTGCCACGATGACATCCTCAACATCCTCATCCGGAAGATCATCTAAATACTCAGAGAACCGCTGAAGGAACGTATTCGCTTTCGATCGCCCAGCTTTCCCCTCCTCTTCAGATAAGCGACGTAATTCGTCCGCAAACGACTCAGTATCATCAGTGAAACGAAGAATACTGTCAAGCTCAGCAGCACTAAGTTCACCACGTGGAACTGTCTCGCGGAAGTAGAAAGGAAACATATCTGGATGACAAATACGCCGCCGCTTCCGGAAGGTATCTCTATTCTCACGATACTGCCGTGCCTTCCGGAACTCCTCGCCAACACGTGGAAACAGATAAGAAAGCAACTCCTTCACTACCTCTGTCTCTGCATCATCTGATAGAACTTTGTCAAGAAATGTAGCATAGTCCTCATCGTCCTCACGTCGCCGTGAACGATATGCCCGGTTGTTCACGAACCGGGCTGGTTCACTTCGAACTTCTTCGTAGACATCGCGGTGGAACACACGAAGGGTTTCGATCGCAACTAAGTCAACGAAGTTGATATTCTCCTCTAACGACGCAAAGCTGGTCTCAATCGCATTACAGAGCCGCACAGCATCCCGTGGGGTTTCCAGTGACGGCAGAATACCCTGCTGGTACACAGTCTGCCAATGCTGCGGGTCAAAGACTGGGTCGCTTTCAAGCAGTAATCGCTCAAGACGCGTCGCAAAAAAATCCTCTAAGGCACCCTGTTCAGGAATCGGTACATGTTTCGGTAATTGAATGATTTTATCCAGATACTCTTCCCCACTATACATCCCTTGTTCGCCTTCCAGAGCGTTGATCACGACGTTCTGGTCAAAAGCTAAGATGTAGGTGATATTCGGGAAGTCAGCCACACTCTTAACCAGGCGAAACATCTGCTTGATCTCATCCTGGGTAAGCCGATCGATATCGTCAATCATGATGACTATCCGCCGATCAGCATCACGCAACTCCTGCGAGATCTCCTCCTTCAATCTATCAAGGTCCTCTCCATCAGTCGCTAGAGCCTCACCGGCCAACGCCAAGACTTGTTCTGCCGGGACACCGGCTGCCATCGACACTGGGATATTCGACAACGAGGACGCGAAGTCCGAGAGCTTGTTCCGAACATCCTCAAACCGGCTATCTGCCCCGAGTCCGGACTCCAGCTGGTCGAAAAATTTTCTGAGGAGATCTGCCTGCCCAGAGAACCACCACGGATTGAACCGGATGATCAAGGGTGACACATCCTGCTCCTCAAGATAATATTCGACGAAATTCAGAATCGAACTTTTTCCTGATCCCCACTGACCATAGATCCCGACGACAAAATCCTGCCGAGGGATACGCCTCTCGATCGTCTCGGCCAAGTTCTCAGCAAAATCAGCGTACCCTAACTGATCCTGCTCCGGATCTTCAAGTGAGGAATCTGAAAGGAGGACGAAGTCTGCGTCATCTGACGTCATACATCCACGTGGGGCGAAAAACATCTTAATGGTACGCCACCCATCGCCAGTCCGCTCAGCCTTCAATCACGGCGTGAGCAGAAATTTAACGATACAATCCTCAGTAACCGGTAATATGCATCTCTTTTCGGACATCAAGTTCCACGACTACAAGCGCCAACGGGTTGAGGAAATGGAAGACGAAATAGACGAGCTGTCTTCCGACGAACTTGAGAACAGTACCGATGCCTTGGCGCTGATCTTCGCCGAAAAGTACGGCCACTCTCAGCTCCGGGTTCATGACCCGATCAAGGAGGACGGCGGCGAGGTTGAGAAAGATGTCAGTGATGATCCCCGTCGCATGATCATCGATAGGAGCACCCCGACATACAAGACGGCGCAACGCATCTCGGTCAAGCTCCCGTACGAGGGACCGAAGCAGATGCTCAAAGTCCTCCCGAAATCACATACCATGAGCCTACCAGAGGCGGACCGCGTCACCAACTCTTATATCATCTTCAATGTCGACTTCTTCAGCGACGAGACAGACGCCGACGAGGTCCAGGACAAAATCGACAAACGGATCTCAGAGATCAAGTCCTACGTCTCGAAGGCCAACGGTAGTATCCGCTCTCTCAACGACCACTTAGAGACGAAGGCACGGGCAGCGATCGACCGCCGCCGCGAGCAGGTCGAAGCCGCCGCCGACATTATGGACGAACTTGGTGTCGACCGTGATACCGAGACACCGACGGGTTACATCAAGCCAGAGAAAAAACGGGACATCGACATCACGACCACTACCGATGATGGGATGTCTCACGACGTGCTGCCGGACACCACGTTTCGGAATATTCTTGAGATTGTCGACGAGTTCGGCGTCAGTTTAGAGCGGAGCGCACCGACGGTCCGCAGCCTCGATGAAGAGTCCCTCCGCGACCTCTTCTTGAACGCTATCAACACGCACTACGGTGGCCTTGCCACCGGTGAGACCTTCAACCACAATGGGAAAACCGACATCCACCTCCGCCACAACAACGAGAACCTGTTCATCGCCGAATGCAAATTCTGGAAAGGACCACAAGGCTACCGTGACACCATCGACCAGCTCCTCAGCAACCTTACCGTCCGGGACACCCACGCCGCCGCCATCATCTTCTCCCGCCGCCAGAACTTCGCCGCCGTCCAAGACAAGATTCAGCAAACCATTACAGACCACGACAACTACGGTACCACCCTCACCACCTTCACCGACCACGATGTCTACCGCTTCGAACAAACCTCCGGCACACCAGTCAAAATCGCAGTCAAAGCCTTCGACCTTTTCACGTGATTTATGACCGCATCCTTACCCACCCTGCAACAAAAGACACAGTAGAGCCTATGAGTCAGGATCGTCAGCCAACCAAAGAATTCGAGGGATTCTCGACAACAGAGGAAGCACGGAAACAGATCTGGAACATCAAGGATATTGCGATTACTGCGTTCCTCTTGGCGTTGGCTGTCAGCCTGATCGCCGCCGGTATCCCAGCACTTCTTGAGGCATACCTCGGTCCCGTACTTACCTTTGATACGTCCTGGATCACGGCCGGTCTCGGCGTTTTTATCCTCATTGTGGCAGGGGTGTTCATTTTTGAGCAGTACCGGCCGCAGACCACGTTGACAAAGCGGATCCACGCCCCGTTGTTCTACCTCGTCGGGGAGGGCGCCGCCTTCCCAATGACAACACAGTATTACCCTCAGCAGATGGCCAAGATTGCGTTCCCCGCCCTCGTCGAGACAGACCCGGAACTAAAAGAACAGATGCAGGACGTCAACCCCACGTTCCGGAGGGACCGTAGCGTCTTCGCTGAATTCTACGAGTTCCTCCTCATCTTCTGGCTCCACACCAACCTCCACACGCACGACTATCGAGACGGCATGCAGGACATCCAGAAAGTTAAACCGTCGGATTTTGACGAACGGCTACAGGAGAACACGTTTATCGACTTCTTCACCGACTTCGACGGCGACGATATGTCTGCCAGGCAGTTTACCCAACTCCAGCCCCGCCTCCCCGAGGATGTCGACCTGGTTTACCGCGGGCCTGACGACCTAAATCAATCCGGTACTACCACGAATTCCTTCGCCATCGAACTCGACGCCGACTGGTGCTCACTCGAAATTCTCGTCACCTGTATCCCTGGCCACACAGTCTCAGCTATCGGCGGCGACGGCTACCAAGGAATGCCGCTCGACCCACTTGATGTCCGCAAAATCCAGCATTACTCGTTCAATGACCAAGGACCAGTGGCACGGGTCAACACCCACGTCGATGTCACCGTCGACTACACCTTCCGCCACCTCCTTTTCAGCCGTCGCTATCCCTACGATCCGAACGCCTACATTTCTTGGTTGGAAGCCACCGCACAACGACTCACTGGTGGCCACATTATGAGTGGCTGGAGCTGGAACGCCACCGCCCAAGGACTCCAAGACGACCAACTCGACGACATCCACCAAGCTATCACAACCATTCAACGCTCGATCGACCAAGTACCAGACCCCGACACGATCGACGAGGACTTCTTTCACGACCACCTCACCGCCATCGAAGAACAATGGCAAAGATGGCAACTAAACAACGACCCAGATACTGAGAGGTGAATAGATCTCCAACGACTCCCTCCAACACTTATCACGTGTCGTAGACTATCTTGTATCGACTGTCTGGCCCGCACCAGTATCCGAACGTTCGGCCTTCGATATTCTCCACCAAGGCCCTGTTTTCCAAAGCGTTGAGTCGTTCAAAGAGATAATTAGATGACTTCTATGAACTGAGTATCTGTGTCTACTGGTTCCGTCGTATCCTGGCTCGCTGCATAGATCGCTCGTAACCGTTCACTGTGCAGGATCTCGATACCCTTCTCCTCAAACTCACTTACCACATCGTCATTTAGCTCCTCCGGCTTCTGAGGAGTAGCCACACATGGAACCGTTTGCAGAGGTTGGATTAACCCAATATCCGTCGGGATATGATAATCGTCAATCACCGAACTGATTGCCTCTGTCCGGTCCAGAACCTGCTCCTTCTCAGAGATATCCTGGTTAGTACATTCGATAAAGAGGATCTGTGTATTCTCCGGGTGATACGCTATGACATCAATCTCCTGGTACTGAGCTCTTGGAACATCTTCGGAGAAACTGGGGATAACGAACGAATCATCCCCGTACCACTGGACAAGCCAGCCTGCCGTACTCAAGGCGTTCACCACCGCCACCTCGAAGTAATCGGCATTGTGTCCCTCCAGATATCCCTCTAAGTTGTTGTCTTGGTCGAACGCCTGTATAATCTCGTAGCGAGGGTTCTCTGGGACTACATCGCCCGTGTTGTGTTCGACCATATTGATCCTCCCATCCTCAAGATACAGGACTGCGTAGAGCTCATCGATATCATCTAAGTCCAGCTCCTCGGTGTACCGTGACCGGCCATCTTCCATCGACACCAATTGTTCCTTATCCAGCTCAATCTGCCAACCCTTGTGTTCGTCGTACGGCTTCTGGGGAAGCACGCTGACGAACAAGTTCTCGAACAGGTTTGTAGGGGAAACAACCTCAAGCGTACCTGAGTCATCAATGCTGAATTCCATCCCTGAATCAGCGAACAACAGGATGGCCGGGTTCTCACGGTCCGACCGGAAGATGTAGTCGAAGTAGTAGCCTTCGCAGCGTCCAAGATCGTAATACGGTTCTTCTGCCCGCATCAACTGGTCGTCTAACTCATCGACTACCTCAGAGTACTCGTCCTCAATTTCCTCTGGGATATCGATACTGACAGCGGCGTTGACCTCCATCCTGGGACGGGTTTCTCGGACACGGCCCTCCCGTACACCATCTTGGAAATAATTGCTGGGGTTATGTCGGCGGAGCTCGCTTTCAATCTCAGCTGTTCCCTCGTCCGTGAGTATCTCCCCGTTGATTATCTGCTCCAGCAGATCGAATGGAGAGGTGGAGTTAACCTTGTAGATCGAAAGAGCGCCCTCACGGTACAGGATTTCCGTACTCTCCTCGCCAAGCTCTCGGGAAAACTCGAGTTCTCCATTCGGGATTTGCACTCCGTCGATTTCGACACTTGAGAACGTGAGAGTGGCTGACTGCCAGATATCACCGAAGTGTTCCCGGTACCACAGTAGATCGTCGCGATCCTCGATGTACGGCATTGTTGAATCGTATTCGCTCATCCAGTATGATAAACGCCCAGCAAACACCGTTAGAACCGAAGGACACCGACCACTTACAGCCCAAAGCTTATGCAAGAATACGTGAAATATCGCTGGTAATTCAAGAAGAGATGTCGGGGAGTCTACTTGGCGATCTCTGGCAAACAGGAAAGTTCGCCGTCGGATACTACCGGGGAGACAAAGGTACCCTTATCTCACGAGGTATCGACGAAGTATCACCGCTCCTGTTCCTTCTCGTAGCGGCTCTAACCGTCGGCCACTACTACGGAGTCGTCCCAGCAGCTGATGTTCTCCGAGTACTCGGCATCACTGCCTTGATCGGGGCAGTCGACCTCGCCCTGATACTTGACTTCTCTATCCTCCTTGACCTCCTTATCGGAGACATTCTTGGCTTAGCTGGGCTGAGAAACCTGCTTACCGGGCTTGCAGTCTTCGGACTCGGCGGCCCAGTCGTGAACTACTTCAAAGCTATCCGCAACCAGTAACCTCTTGCTCTCCGCTCGGATCTAAAACAGTTTCACCCGACTAGACAACAGTACGGTCAAGAAAATGACCTCGTGTGTATCCGGCACTGACTAAGTCGTCTTCAAAGCTGTCGGCATCGCTGGGTAGACCCCGAAATGTGTCCTCCACCTGATTTATATCCCGGCGTCACAGCGTGCTCAAAACGATATCTGAGGATACCCGTCGTACAAAGCTTGATACTTGCCGATTAGAAAAACCACGGCTGAGTGACTCAGGGATGACCGGAGCAATTATCAAATCCGTATTCGTCAAAACAGTTCCCTCAGAAATCGAAGACGACGACAACCTAGGATATGAGCTACAGAAAGTCAGAGATGACTACGAACACGCTATCATCATCCAAGAAACGGAGATGCGGAACGCAAGAGGTAAACGATACACACTGGTCAGCAGTGGCCGAGTCTTTCCCGAAGACGTCCAAGCCACGATCAAACCGTACCTCGACCGGGCTGACTTCGATCATCATCTCAATCCGGGAACCTCCGACACTGTCGAAGAACAGGAAGTACGTGTTATGGTCGAAACAGCGGACGGAGAAGACTATCACATCCAGAAGCTTGACGAAAAACGGTACTATGTATCCCGCGAGAACAAACCAGTAAAACCGCCGCACGCCGTCGACCAGAAAGCAGAGCAGGTGTTCCCTGACTACGAACCGATGCTGTAATCCATTCTAGCACAGATCACGTCTCGGCTACCTTCTCTATAATCAGTTCGTGCCTCTCTTCCGTGGTTTTCTTCTGACCTTCCGGTATCTCTGTCTCGTCTAACAGGGTTTCTGCCGTCACTGGGACACTCTGTTCCCGGTAGAAATCGGCGGCCTCCTCGACGTACTCCTACAGTCACGCTCCGTATATACGATTACTCCTCTAACAGATGGTCTACTCACTCTGCGGAATTGTGAGGGGAAATGGCTTAGTGGAAATATTCTCCATTCGTTGATAATGGGTTCAGAGACCTCTTTTGAGGACCGTGCGAAACGGTTCATAAGTAGGACGCCAGGAGATCACGACCACGACCAGACGATACAGTTCATCAGCGAGATATTCAGAATAGAAAGCCAGCTCATTGCCTTAGAGAAGCGGTTGGACAATCTCAGTGCCGGAGTCTGGAGCAGCGAGCTCGCCAGAATAAATGACGAACTCTCGGCTCTCTCCTCTGACTTCTTTGAAGTACAGCGTGTGATCTCGTCGCCGGAAGACCATCTACACGAGCTTATTGATATACCTCGAGACGAGGTAAGTGAGAAAGCGGTCAGCGAGATACTGACCCAGCTCGGCTGGGAATGGTTCCCCAGAGAACTGAACAGGGTGTATTCCGTTCAGGAACGGGTCTACAGGAAGGCCGATGCGAAAAGCCAGCAGATGCTGACCAACCGGATCATCCTTCTGTCCTTCTTGGCGTTCGTTATCTCTGCATCCACCTTCGCCATCCAGTACATATAGATCAGTGAGATCGAATTGGAACCGTCTCTCCACCTGCACCAATTATCTTTCTTCAAAAGAAACGCACTTGACAGTCAATGAAAGCCGTATTTCAGGGAGAATTTCACATCTCTTCTACGGACAGAGAATCACTTGACTCGCACTTAGACGCAGATGCAGATGCATTGTTCGTGGAACAGAGAGAAGACCGTGTCAGCCCGGAAAACTGGTCAATCGGCTACCTCTCCTTCCTGATCGGGGCCCTCACACTGTACTGGCTGCAAGCAGCGCTCTACGAGGGGCCGGACATCAAAGAGAATGCAGAGATCCCTGTCTACGACGAAATCGACACCGATCTCCCAGAACTGTACCCCCGATTTCCTAAAAGCTGGATACTTGGCTCAGGGGTGATCTCCGGCTTAGTCTTCGCTGCCGGATTGTTTGTCCCGGTCTATCCGTTTCCATTTATTGATGCTCCAGCGGTTGCCTCCCTCGCATTCACGGCAGTGGTCAAACCAATAATGGTGATCGGGGCACCGCTTTTGTTCTCTTTCTTCTTGATCATCCTCGAGGAACGACGGCTTGGAACCCGTGACCAAGATATGGTGGAGGAAATCCACAGAAGCTCCAAAGAAAACGGGTACGATACTGTTGTCGTCTCCTGCGGTGATGCACACCTCGACAGTCTTCCGAACTTGTTAGAGGATAAAGGGTGGGAGACAGAAGTTAACGAGTCCGACCACAGCTGGGCAGCCAAAATCTGGCGCTGGTAACCCTAGGTTTAGTTCTCATACCAAGCATCTCAGAAAGGACTCTCGACCTCGTCAAATTGGACGACTATCTCTTCCGATTTTAATTTCTCAACCACATCTGCTTCGGAGATATCACCGGCTTCCAATCCACGAAGCATCTTAAACAACTCCAGCGAGGTAACCACTTGCAAACCGTTCCTATCCAGCATACCATACCGCTCTTGATCTAACTGGAACTCTCGCTTATTCGGCTCAGTTAGCCGACGATGGTTCACCACTAACAATCCCGTCACATCCCTTTCAAACTCGTCTCCATCTCTATCCACCCATTTAATCAGCTGAGAAATATTCTCCTCAGAAACATCTCCTTCCTGCCCTTTGATCTCCAGTAGGATTACGCGGTCATCCAATTCAATAGAACCGTCACGTCGATTTTTCACCTCTCCACCAACAGTCAACCCAGCATCCTTGAACGCCGAACGAACCGCATTTTCAAGCTCATCATCATACTCCCAGAGAAGATCCTTCCTCAGCCGTTCCTCCTCAAGTTCATCTTCTAGCTCCCGAATCTTCCCCAGTAATTCCTTTTCTCGAGGTGCAGCGTACTCGCTCAACCAATCCGGATGTCGACCTACCGTCTCCAGATCAACCTCAGGATAGAAATTGTCCACCACTTTTTCTGCAACATCATCGAAGCTATGACCTGTCTTCACCAGCGGAAGAAGATACACTGTTCCCTGATTAGACTCAGAGCCAGTGGGGAGCATCCCTCCCTTGCTTTTTACCATGATTTCCGCAGCTAACGCCTCACCATATCGATTGCTAACTAAGGAGTGGAACTGGTATTCAACGCTATCTTCATCGGGGATATGGTTCTTAAAAGAAATTTCCCAGCTAAATTGGCCGTCAAAGTACCACTTCCAGCCATCGTCGATACTCCCCTCGTCAACTGACTTTCCAGGCTCATCACTCACTTCCAGCCCGAATGGAAGCCACGAAAACAAATTGAGAATAGGCGTTCCTGGGCGTATCAACGCATCATCGGGTATCGGTTCCTCCGGTTCCCACTCTTGATCTTCCGAAGGCTTCACTGATGTAGTGGTTGGAAGACAAACAATCAGGTCCCCTCCAGATGTTAGAAGCCTCAGAACGTCTTTAGGAGTCGGGAGATTGTACTGACGTTTGTACCCCGCCGGAACGTAGGAATGTAGGAACTCATCCTTTCGCTTCTCCAAGTCCAGAAGGTCAACAAATACAACCTCGTAGTCTTTGATATTCGTCGTTTCATTCCAATCAACATAATCCGCAAACTCGAGTTCAGTACCAAGCGATAGGAGTTCAGACATTCTCTTGTTGACCGCTTTATCCTCTATTCCAATATACTTCTCCCAACTGGGTGACTGCCTATCCGATTGCCATTCAGTCAGCTACTCGTTCAACACCCGCCGGCTACGAGATTCACCGTATATCGAGTCGGAGCGGTGATGCCCGCTCCCAGAGATGATGGTGTTCGGCACACACCGTAACGAGGTTATCCAGCCGGTTGGCCCGCTCGAAATCCACCTCACTCTCGTCGTCGCCGAAGGCGCTTAGCGGTCGGATATGATGTACATGGAGTCCTCTTGTGAATGTCTCGAGATGCGCCTCCTGCGTCCACTCACAGCCCGGTGTTTGACAGGTGTAGTCGTCGCGTTCCAGCGCTTTTTGTCGTTGCTCGTCCCAGTTGTCCCCGTACTCGCGCCACTCGTGAACTGGTTGCTCCTTCCAGTTGTGATGGTCCGGGCCTGCAGGCCGCCCGACCGGTTCGTAGCCGGCGGCGCGAACGGCCGCCTGCCAGCCGTTCCACCGTCTGATGTAGGGTCTGTGCGAGAACTCGCCGTGGGCACGCATCTCCTTGGCAGTCGGGACTTTGCCAAGTTCCTCCGTGAGTCGACGGATCTCCTCGAGGAGTTCGCTGTTGGGAATCTCGATTCGCTGATGAGGGTCATATCCCGCCGCTCTCAGGGCATCGTTCCAGCTCCCGAATCGATCCTGTGCGAGGGTTACTGAATACTCGCCTTGTTCCTGCATCTGGGCCGAGGTTGGAGGTTCGCCCAGCTCTGTCGCGAGTCGAGTAATCTCATCGAGAATTTGGTCCGACGGAACGCGATATTCCTGTACTGGTTCAAACCCGACTTCGCGGAGGGCCGCAGTCCACGATCCGAAATGGTTCTTGTACGTGCCGGGCGAGTATTCCCCCTGTGTCCTCATCTCGGCTGCTGACGGTGGGCGACCAAGGTTCTCGCTGAGTCGAGTTATCTCCTGTAAGAGTAATTCGTCTGGGAGGCGTTCTGTATAGCCGTCTCGATACGTATCAGCAGGGGACGAAGTGGCACCATCACCGGTCATAGCTGAGGGTAGTGTCGGAAACGCGCCTGTATCCATACTGGCGCGAAACGACACGCTGATTCGCGCACCGATTCCCCCGGCTTCACTGATAAACGTTAGACCCGTCCCCGAGGTTGTGGCTGCGCGCGCAGCGACCGGAGGGAGCGAGCACGGAGCGGTGGGTGGGGCGGCGGGGCCTGGGCCGGTCCGGCACGCATCAAAAAAGAAGGGGGCATCGGCCCCTACGCTTCCCACCAGCGGTCGTCGCGATCCGGGAAGACGATTATACTGTCGTAGGTGACTGCGAGGGAACACCGGCCTTGGTACCAGTTCTTCTTGAGCGCGCGCATCCGCACCCGTTCACCCTCTCGGACGAACTTTGGCTCTGAGGCCACCCAGGACGTCCACTTGATTTTCCCGGTGTCATCGGCTATCAAGCCGACTTGAGCTATGGCTGGGTCGGAGGGATCCCACAGCTCGATCACCTCACCTTCGATGCTCACCTCGTCCGTCTGCACGTCCGGGATGTCCTCGATCGGGCAGATCGCGCCGGGGGCCGCCTTGAGCGCGTCCATCGTGTCGAACACTGCTTTGGTGATGTCCTGCCCCTTGGCGACCCGCTTTGCGAGTGCCCGCGAGACGGCCGCCCGACTGTGACCGGTGCGAAGCCGCTGTGCCATCCGGTCTGCTTCCTGGTTCACCTTCGCCAGCTCCATCCGCGAGAGGCGTTCACGCGGATCCGTCCGTTCGGGGGTGCGTTCTGCCCGCTTGCGCTGCCGCCGTTCGGTGACGACCTCGCGAGTCCGCTTCGCCCGGCCCTCCTGGGTGCCGAGTTCCGCCTGGGCGCTGATGTGCTCCAGTTCGGCCTCCCGGGCGCGAATCTTCTCTTCCTGCGCGAGGGGCAGGTGCGAGAAGTCCTGGACGATGCCGTCTGGGTGGTTGGAATCCACCTTCGCCTGCGTTTCCTGCTGGACCGTCGCCCGGAACTCCGGCTTGTCGTCGACGACCTTGAAGCCGTCCTCGTCGACACCGGCGTCTTCGGTTCGTTCGAATGCCTGTTCATCCACCGTAACGACCTTGCGACTCGAGTTGTTACTAGACATTGGAGTGCTGAACTCCTGAAGGCGCTCGCGCGCCGCCACCGCGATGTCCCAGCATCGCGGTTTTCCGACGATGTCGACGTCCGATAGCACCGACTGCGCGCTCTCGCTCGCGCCTTCGCGAGCGCCCTACCGGGCGCGAGCGAGAGCGCGCCCGAGTGCGGCGACCCCAACCAGCACCGCGCGCCGACCCGCCCGGAGCGAGCGGCCAGCGCATTCCCCGTTTCGCCCGCGACGCAACCACGTCCGTCGCGGGTCGGAGAGTCCCGGAAGCCTCCGGAAGTCCGGGACCGAAACGGGAGAAGCGCTGGCGCCGAGGGCACATTCACTTTAGCCCGGCAGTCCGCCCGCTACTGCAGGCAGACCGCCCGGAATGGTCGGTCGCGAGCGACGCGGAGGGCGGCAGCGGCGAGCGGGGCGGGCCGTCACGGACACACCTGTCCAGCCGGCCGCGCCGCTCGCCCGGCCATTCACCGTCCTGGCGGACTCAGAAAGGGCGAGGCCGTCTCGGCTGTCCCCCGACCCCGCAAGCACCGCAGGGACGAGGAGCGCAGCGGCGGTCGCAGGATGCCGAGCGGCCGAGGGCTTTCAGGGAACGTCGCTGTCGACGAATTCGATCGCGTTACTGATCCGGTGCTCCGGCTGGCTCGTCGAGAATGACGTCGACGCCGTCGTGGGTGACAGCGAGCTGAATCCCTTCCACAGTGAACCGGACCTCGACGTCGCCGGCTGAGGATGCGAGAAGCTGGTCGAGTGCCTCGACGTCGACGGCATCGTGGAGCTGATACGAATCACTCGCCAACCCGTGGGCTTCCAGTGTCTCGATGATTTTAACGAGTAGATCAGGGGATGTATCTGAATCTCTGGGGGTGCCGGGTGCCATTGTGGCCTTAGCGGGTACATAGGGCGAATAGGAGTTAAAAATGGGGATTCGACGAACCGTCGCTGCGGGCTTTCAACCGGTCCCTCAGTGGTCGTCCTGTGCGTTCAGCTCCTCGAGGAACCAGCTGGCTGCGGTCCCGATCCGAACCCCGTCGACGTTGCGCATCGCAAGGCCGTTCGTGGCGGTCCGAAACGGCTCGTCGTCGACGAGGATGCGGTGGATGACTGTCCGGACTGACTCCGGTCCGTACCTGTCGACGAGCGCCGCGACCGCCGTATCGAAATGTGCATCCTCGTGCTCGGCTCGCGGGTTCTGCGCTCGCTGGATCACGAGGTCAACCACATCATCGACCGATGCGTGGTCGGGATTCCCAGTTTGCTCACGAACGTTATAGTGGGGCTCAGCATCAGGCATTGCGAGTCACTCCGCCGCGTCGTCCGTATCGGTCCTCGCCGGGTCGGTTGCTCGTTGCCGACGGATCGCAGCCAGTGTCTCCTCAAGCGTACCCACACTCTCGATCGACGCGAGCTCGTCGGTAATCTCGTCGATGAGTGCGGCTCGATCGACGGCAGTCTCGTCGCCGGCGGTCGTGTCGATCGATGTGACGCGAAGCGCCCGCGTTTCGTGCCAGCCACAGTCCCAACAGTCACGGGTCACCTCGATCTGCTCGTCCTCTTCCGCTGCGAGGACGGCGTCGGACAGCGACGTTGAAAGCGGCCGGTCCGGTCCGACCTCGAGGGTGACTGGGGACCCGCACGCGGGGCAGTCCATAGTCATCCCGAGGAGCGCCCGTCTGTTGAAGATAGCGGAGCGACGGGACAGCGACACAACCAACGCTGCTGGGGCGTGGGGTGGGACAGTTACGGACAACTGTGATCCTCCCGCCGTGGGCGCCGTGCCACTCACGTTGACGACCGCTCGGCAGGTCAGTCAGAGACGATGTGCGCGTCGAGGTCGCGCGTCCAGTACGTTGCTGGCCCGCCTGGACTACACCGCGCACAGACCTGTATCGGGCCTTCGAGATGGCCGAGTTCGATCCGAAACCGGGTGAGCGCTGCGAGCGCGTCGACGACGAGGCCACAGCTGTCACAGGCGTAGTGATCACGCTCGTCGGGATCCGGCGTCTCCTGAATCGCACAGTCGACGCAAATCGGGTGGCTGACCCGCTCCTCTTTCCCCCACGTGTAGGCGATCCCGGTCTCTGTACCGGGTGGGGCTTCGCAGAAGGCACAGCCGGCCAGCGTCTGCTGCATCATTCGTCCGCCTCGCCGGCGTCGTGGGCGGCCATCCAGCCCGTGTGGAAGACGGCGAGCTGCTGCATCGATTCGAACGCTGTGTTGCTGGGCTCGTGAACGAGGAGCCGCTGGTCGACGACCGGTGTGACCGTCCCGGCATCGAGTAGCTCTCGAACCAGTTGGCGGGCCGTCTCGTCGTCGAGATCCGCCGTCGATGGTGACCGGGCATCCCGATCCTGCGCGAGCAATTCCGCTTCGAACTGTTCGTGATCGTCTGCCGTATCGTCGTATCTATCCGGACCAAACATACGAATCAGGGGCAGCGCACGAACCGCCCCACACCCCATTCCGGGGCAGAAAAATCAGTCACCACAGTCATCCTTCTCAGGCACGATGTCGACCTGCTCCCTCACCCTCCACGCCCCACGCCATCGTCCGGGTGGCAGCCTACTCTCGCTTGGCCTGCGGCCTGGCACTTCGGCCCTGTTGGCCGCGAACGCAACTTTGGGCGGCCACCCCCACCATATATCGGTTGATTTTCTTGCTGTCTAGTGGCCGGATTCACCATAAAATCGCAAGACAGCGGTACTTGACACCAAGAACCGAGATCTTCTCAAGGAGTGTCCGTCCCCTCAACTGCTGTCTAGTGCCGCAGTCTGGTGATTTCCGACAGAAAGAATATATTGGTCCGACTGGTGTCTAGTCCCGTACTAATTCTGCTCATAGGTCAAAGTATAATGTTGATACTGACCAGTCTGTGAGTGGTTATATTGGATAATTCACAAGGGCCCAACGCACTATTTTTTGTCTTGTGAGCTAAAATTGGATATCCGTGTGTCTAAACCCTCATACGAAGTACTCAATTTCCCTGCATAGCATACATCTGGACACGCTTAGAAACCACGAGCGCTGACGAACGCACCTCCTCATAATCGTTCGATTCACTAATGTTTTGATTGCTGTACTGATCTATACGCCGATGAAGGGCATCCAGTTCGACCCAAGTCTCCTCGAAATGGTCGTCGCTAAACTGTTCGCGAAGACGTGGCTCCCGTTGGTCCAATTCGACACGGAGAGTATCTACAGTCTGGTAATAGCCGTGCTCTTTAACGTCGTACTCCAGATATTGGAGTAATCGGAATGCCAGATTCGAGAGACGGTCGATATGCGAGCGCTGTGGCGCTGTCGTGTCAACGTTCTTTTCTCCTGACTCCGTCGTAGAATGGGGCTCAAGTACGCCGGCGGATACCAGTGTCTCGCGTGCTTCAGCCTGCACTGCGCCGGGTGCTTCTTTTGTGAGTTTTCGGAGTCGCTCAATGGCTGTCTCCGACAATTCCATTTCCTCACCTTCTGCGAGATGTCTGAGCGCAAGGATGGCATACAACTGAGTCTGCTCATCACCTTGGTCTAAGAGGAGTACGAACTGCTCAACTAAATCCTCAATCCGATCATGGTAGTCCGGAACTTGGGCAAAGTTGGCGAGCGTTTTTGTAGTGTACGGGACTTGGATGGAATTATCTTCATCCGTTCTGGCGATCGCTTGTTCAAGCATTCGCGGGAAGTACATGACAAAATCGCTCATCTCTCGAGGACGCTCCCCTGCTAGATTCGCAATAACGTGGGTGGCACTACGTTGATATGCTGGGTCTTGAATCCACGAATGGAACTCGATTGTATTCAGTAGGGTGTCTGGATCTATTTCGGCGAGCGTAGCAGCAACAGCAAACACATTCTCAATAATCCTCGAATCTAGTGTGGAAGAATCTGAATTTCGGTGGGACTCGAGCACCGAGTTCAGATGCTGTATGATGCTTCCAACGGTTTCGTCGTCGATATCACCAGCCTTTGAGACAAGGATCTGGTCGATTGCATAGAGGGTGTAAAACAAAACGTCGCTATCTTCGTCCGGATGAACGTTCTTAACCAAGATATCGACAGTAGATGTCGCAAGATGGTCGTCGGCTTGGTTTGTCTGGGAAGCAATACGTGAGATTAGACGGGCAAAGGCAAGTCGTACTTCGGGAGGCGAATCCTCGGAAGCAGCGTCTTCCAGCAGGTGAATATTCGACGCCACGAGGCTGGAATCGAGACGAACGAGTCTTTCAAAGACTTGGAGCACGTACTCTCGCAAATCCGTCCACTGACCGTCAGAAGTAGCCTCAGCGACCTGTCGGCAAAGACCTTTGATTGGGTACTGAAGAGAATCCACTGTTTCGGCAGCACGAGAGTCGTCAGCGGTAACCGATCGGATAAGAGCTCTCAGACAGATATTGATGACATCATCATCAAGTATACTGGTTCTCGGAGTGGTCGTATGACGGTCCAGAATCAACTGTTCGAGGGTATCCGTATGGTTTACAATCGCCTCAGGCGCGGCTTCTGCGATACGTTCGAGAATCTCCATCGCGTCTTGGAGGGTGTCGTCGTCGACAGATTCGGATGTAAAAACTTTGAAAATAGTATCTAGAGCGTCCTTGGCATCTGCAGGATCACGCCTCGCTAGCTTGAGTACGGGGTAGACTATTTGTGATAGTCGTCCATAGTTCTGTAGGGCTGCGATATAAGCGTCCGTAGAGGGGTTATCGGTATCTTCGTGACACAGGATCCTTCCCAGTATTTCGACGGTTGCCTCGGTGTCGAGTTGCTCGGTTGGAATCTGGCCTACGCCCTCTGTCTGGGTGAGATGTCGGTACAAAAGGTCAAGGCGTTCGTGACTGGGCGCCTGCCTGAAACCGACCGCATTAAGAAGCGGCTCAGGAAAGACGTAGCTACGGAGTAGTGCCAACGCGGAATCGATATCTTCGTGAGGTGGAAGCGTATCCGAAAGGGAAGTCCCGTAGACAGGAATTTCTTCGTCGGTCGCTTGTGAAAGACTCTCAATGAACTGCGTGAGCTTTTCAGTAAGTAAGAGGAGTTCGTCTGCTATCTCGTCTGGATGCACTTCGAATTCGAGGAACCACTCCCCTCGATCGGGAAGCTTCTCGACCGTCGAAAGGACTTCTTCTGCAATCCTACGATAAACATTTGCTTCCGCTGACGAGGACTGGACATCAGCAAGGATGTCTTCGAGTTCCCTCAGTCGATCCTTGGTCTTTCCGGACAGCGTGTAACCGAATCCGATGTCAGGTGTACTTTTAGCTGTCTCGTCGGCTGAAACCACTATTTCTCGTGACTCGGTCTGATAACAGTTCAGCGTGGTCGGTAGCTCAACTGCGAGTTCGTAGGTTCCAACGGGAACCTCTCGTTCGACAAGCTCAGATTCTCTTTTAGAGTTGGTGGTCTGGGTAAGTACGGTGCCGTCGTATCCGAGATCTTGGAGAAACTCATCAGAGTAGAGTTTGAACTGGAAATTCGGACACAGCTCACCCGAGACTCGCCCTTCTAGTGAAATTGTCCCTCTCTCCGGATCAAGAGGGATCTGCCGTTCCTCATAATGCTCGTCAACGGTGAGTTCGATATTGCTCTCGGAAATAAATCGGTCGTGGGTAATAGTCAGATCAATAGCTTCGATTTCACCCGGCGGAGCGACGACTACGTATCTCGACCCATCCTGAGCAGTAATACCAGAAAACTTCTCACCCTTTTCGTCTTGGAAACCAGGGTTCGGAAGCGGAGCGTCCCAAGGACTTTTTGCCAAGATGACAAGCACCGACAGTTGGTCTGATTGATTCTCGTGGGACTCGATTCTGCCCTCCGAGAGCAAACTCGCATACGTTCGGAGTCCTCCCGCTCGAACATCATCAGCGACCGACTCGGACCGACATGCTTCGAGTAAGTATGAACCGAGTGTATCCGGCACCTCCCCATCTACGGCACCAACCAATTCTACCAATTCATTGACTATGTTGGTCGGATCAGCCTCGGATTTCTCACCGATAGTTGAGAGATATATGGGAACAACGTTCTCCCCGGCTTCTTCTATTGCCAGTTCGTGTAGCCGGGTACGGGCATCTCGTCGTTCCTCGGGAGGGTACTCGGAGTCAGCTGATAGTTCCTTCAGATGTTTCGCGATGCCAACTAGTGTATCGACACGGCCTTCTGTGGGTTCCTGTGCTATCAGTTTTTTACCAACTTCGACGAGTTTTTCCCTGGCGTCTTCGCGGGTATCAGCCCTGTGAGACAGAAATTTGTGTGAATATTCCTTTTCTCGAGTTGCAGCTCTGAAACCTTCTACCGCTTCAGCAACTAACGATTGATGGAGTTCTGCTATATCATATAATTGCGCTCTGTTTTTTGACTCATCTAATTTATGAATGTGAGCCACTATCGCAGGGTGTGCTATGTCTTCATTTTCCGATTCTATCGCTAGTTGATATAGGAGGTCACGAGTATGAGCGCGTTCAGATGGCCGGTACTCGTCATCAGTAGCGAGGGTTTTCAGGTGATTTGCGACTTCTTCGAGCGTTTCTCCGCCGGCCTGCTTTCCCAACTTGACGAGTTTTTCCCTGGCGTCTTCGCGGGTATCAGCCCTGTGAGACAGAAACTTGTGCGAATATTCCTTTTCTCTAGTCTGTTCTTTTATTTCTTGTATCTCACTCATCTGTCGTTCACTCGGCTTCTCCTCTTTTGTTGTCGAACTGCTCTAACCGCATTAGGAGGCGCGATGCCATCATCATCTCCCAAAGCAACTCTCGGGACTCGTCAAACGAGCCGGCCTCGACATTCGGGGCGAACTGATCGTTATAGAGATGCTCGATAGTTTCCTCTACCGTTGCACGATGCTCTTCGACATCAGCATCTATATCGTCAAGTTGCGACTGGATATCGAGCAAGGCTTCCCCTACCTCGGCTCGTTCGTTCCCGAGGACATTCCGAAGCCGGAGTATCAGAGAGTCTAATTCATCAGTAAGATTCTCCAGCGTACCGAGCTCATTATAGAACTCTCCAGAAGATGTCGTCTCGTCCGTGAGTGTCTCTATAGTCTGTTGGGTGTCGATGAACGAACGGTTCATCGATTCACGTAGGTCGTCAATCGATTGCTGGGTATCAAGGAACGAACCTCCTAGCGAGACGCGGATGTCATGTAGCTCTCGCTGGAGATCTGCGATACCATCACTGGAATCAGATGCTTCCACAGCAGCCTCTAAGTCTGCAATTGATGCTTCTAAGTCACTTATTCGACTTGAGACTGTCTCCTCCAAGTCGGCTTCGAGACGTGTCCGTTCGGCTCGTATCTCGTCACAGGCCTCTTCAATTTCTCCTTTTACCTTGTCGTAACCGACCGAACGGCCATACGCGCCTATTGCGTCATCAAGTCTGTCGATACGGTGATCGTACGCCTCTAATAGGGCGAACTTGATACCCGGCCGACTGTCCTCGAACAGTTGCCGAAGGGTAGCCCGATCATCAGCATAGATGTCGTCGATGAACTCGGGAAGCCAGCCCTCACGCTGGAACTCGTCGGTCAACCGGTCTGCTGGGGTCGAATCGATCCAGCTGTTCTCGTCCAGCGCGAGGATTATGGCTATCTCTTTCTGTCGTGTCTGCTGGGGTCCGACCAAAACAGACTCAAGAGCGTCGGGAACGGTCTCATAGTGTTGCTCAAACGTAGCGAGGATTCGTCGTTTCGGATAGCCGAACCACTTGACCCGTTGATTCGGTTTGCTTAGCTTACCCCCAGCGCCGGTCGGCCGATGGTCAAAGTGGGCCTTCAGATGGTCGTTATCGACCGGAGGGTTGCGGAAAGCGTCCTCGTTCTCGTCCAACACTTGATACCATTCGACGAGTCGAGACTCCCCTTCCTCCGCAAGGTCTATCAGTGGACGAGGGGGGTTGCCGTCCCCTCCGAGAACCCTGCGGCGCGGCTCAAGCAGCTCGTCGATCCAATCGCTCGGATTCGTACTCATACGTGGTCACCCCGCTTGTTCGAGACTCTCCCTGAACGACTCCTTCAGGTGTTCGATTGATTCAGGACTCCCCTCGAAATAAATCTTGACTAACTGGTTCTTGTCTCCCGTCTCGAACCAGACTTCGACGCGCCCTTTTCTGCTGGTGATCTCATACCGACGTTCGCTCGGAGAGGTCATCCGCCCCCGGTGGTTCGTGATAATAAAATTCAACAAGTTGTCCAGATCCTCCTGTTGTTCATCGAACTCATACGCGAGCGAATCCTCAACAGCGGATCCCGTAATTTCCACCTCGTCCAATTCGAACAGATGTACTTTTTCGGATGGGAGGCGAGCTAACAACTCATCAGCCAGGCCGTTTACGTCCACATCTTGGTGGACCATTCGAACTGTTCCCTGAGGCCGTTCCAGCAAGTCGTTATTGTAGCTGTTGATGACCTGTGAGGCTCGGTTACGCTCGGCATCATCACTCCAGTTGACGACGAGAAGCCTCTCTGGTAGAGACCCATCGTCCATTTTGTACTCGTCCCCCTCGGCCGATTCCTCCGAAGGTGGCTCCGCTTCAGTCTCCATATCGAATGCTCTGTTTCCCGTGGGCAAATACCTTCTGTTCGTCTGTATAGATTTAGTGGAGTCAAGATGTACCGAGAATCTTCATTTCCGAATAATTTATATACTATCGCCCCGTGGGTTCAGGCAGTGCCAGTCGCCAACACCGGTCCCCCGCTGACACACACCACGGTGATAGCGGCCATCCCGACTGGCACGCCCCGGAACACGCAAACGAAGTGTTCCAGGTGATTCGAATGTCGATAGATAAGGACAACAGCCCGCCCGACTCCGACGCACAGAACACGACTGAGGCGCCACAGGGCGTCTTCAACCTCATCTTGACCGGCGGAGGTGAGTTCGGGAACCGCTTCCTCGCTCTCATTCTCCAACACCTCATCAGTAGCGGCGTCGTGACCGCGACGAAGAGCCCGGTCGGTGAGGTTTCCCTCGAAACGGTGGCCGACGAGGTCAACCTCGCGGCCCACTCGCTCGACGTCGACTTCACGGTCGCCGACGAACTCACCTACGTCATTGACGACCCCACCCTCCTGCAGTACGTCCAGACGAACCTCCTGACCCTCATCGGCGGCGGTGCGGGTCGGGAGTGGCGACGTATGCTCGGATACTTCGAGGAATACTCGGAACTCGACGAGTTCCTCACCGAGGCAGTCACCGCCGAGCCCCACACGCATTTCCAGATGGCATTCGCCGGCCTGACCGGCGCTACGGGAATGGGGAAGCTCCGACGGCAGCTGGACCGCATCCGGAATGGGGACTTGCCTGCGCCCTCGCAGCATCCCGGCGTCTTCCTCCCCGTTACCGTCGGCCCCAGCCTACGGATCCACGACCAGTACGTCAACGCCATCGACCCCGACCAGCAGCGGCGAGCCTTCGAGAACCTCTACGAGCACCTGCCGTTCCTCCGACACGCCATTCAGGACGGCATCGCCAGCGGCCAGGTGTTCGCGGACAACGCCCTGCTGAGCCTGCTCGAGCGCACTCACCGCCAGCGTGTCCCCTTCTCGGACCTCAAGCGTCTCCAAGTTCCGATCCGGACCGACGACAACTGGCGGCCGTTCATCGAGAACTACCGTTTCAGCGACGCATACGACCCTGTCGCTGACAACGGTTCGCGCAACGACGCGCTCGCCCGGTCGCTCCTGTTCCCGCTCTACGCTGGGATCCGGCCCCCGGAGCTGTACTTCGACCAGGGTGACGCCCACTTCGACCGGAACGATTACTTCGGTGAGCTTGAGGGCGTCTCGTGGCTCCCCGGCCACCTCTGGCTCGACAATATCACCGACATCGGCGGTCTCGTCCCCGACTTCGGCCAGCCGGCTAGCGTCGAGGACACGTTCTACCCCGCCGCTCGTTACGCGACCTACACCACTCCCGGTGGGTTCAACCTCGACAGCGTCGAGCGCGCGCTGGTGTTCGCCCACGTTCGGGACGGATCGCTCTCGTCGCGCGCCCACGGCACAATCAGCCGGACGGTCGCCGACGAGTTGGACATCCTCCCGGCGGATGTCAGCACCACGGAGATCACCGGCCTGGAGCCGCGGCACTTCCCCGTCTCCACCGACCCTGAGCTGGCGCTCAACGTCATGGTCGGTGTTAACGATCTTGAAGTCTCGTACCGCGAACTGGGTAAGCAGACCCTCGACGGGGGAGCGTGATCTACGATGGTCGATCGCAAGCCTACGCTGCAGAAGATGCGTGACGCACTCAGGGGTGACGCCTCGACCGCGGTGGCCGTGGCCTTCACCTTCCTCGTCATGGCGGGGTTGCTCTGGTCCGGAACGTCGCTCAACAAGGGCCATGAGGCCCCCGAAGTTGTCGTGATTCCGACGGTCTGGGCGGCCGCCATCATCGGTGGGGTCGCGCTCGCGACGGTGTTTACCTTCCTCCGGTACGTGAACGCCAGAACGGACGACGAGGAGGGGATGAAGCCGGAGAGCCGCACCCGCGACGACAGGAGAGAGAGTACGACCGAAAGTGGGCCGAGTGGGCCGGAATCGCAGCACGGCCGACATGTCGGTCAGACCGTCGACGTGTCCGGCGACGGGACCGCAGGCGAATCGGTCAAGAGCTCCGAGCACGCGGAGATGCGGGCAAAGGAGAACTTCCCGGGGTGGATGCAGAACGAGGGAAATGAGCAATCGGGGCAGTCTACCAACGGAGATTCGGGGGCTGTCCCGCCCACCCAGGCCGGCCGCGACCTGCCACCCGAACAGACTCGGACGCGCTCGTCGGGGCAGTCAAGGACTTCAGACCCCGACCCGCGGGGAGAGCAGCGGGAGAGCAAACCGGCGACCACCACCGACTACCGTGGTGCGAACGGTGGGTCGGCAGAGACACCGGAAGATGAGTCCCAGGCACATGGGCTAACGGAGTCGTACTTCCGGAACCTCCGTCAGAGCGTCGTTCGGAACGAATTTCGGCGGTAAACCCGCTGCTTCTCCTTTGTATTGACCTCATCTCGCTGGATGGATCGCCATACCATCAGCTCGTGACTGCTGCTCCAGCCTGCACACCATGCCCTCCTACGTCGTCCACCGTCGTCGAGCTCGACAGGCCGCTCGGACAATGCTTGTCGTCGTCTTCAGCGTGACGTGGCCTGTCATTGGAGTTCACTCGGCACAGATACTCGCCACCTCGGCTGCGATCGCTACCCTCGTTGGCGGGGTGCTCCCAGATCTCGATGCACAATCATCGCGCCCACGACGCCTCGTCGAGCGGCTGCTGACCGTTGGACTCTATCTAATCCTCGGATATTCTGCGGCAGTCATCTGGCTGGGGTGGCTCCGGATACACCTCGAGAGGCCCCGGAAACTGTTCACTGCTCTCAGTGTGACTGTCGTGGTACTCATCGTGGGCTACGTCCTGCTACCCCGGCTTGTGATGATAGTTCTGGATATCGTTATCCCGACGCACCGGGGGGTATTGCATGACTTCCGGTTCTGGAGTGGCTTAGTCGGGGGAGTGTTACTCCTTGTGGGGTCCCTCATCTGGGAGTACGAGATTAGGGTCGCAACTATGGTCGCGGTTGAGTGTGGAGTAACAGCTACTGGATTCCTTATAGGCGTAGCAGTTCATCTTCGCGACGACGACGTACCCCTCCTGCGACAGCGTACCGGAAAGTGAGATTTTTGCGTTCGTCGGGGGGTACGCGCAGAAATGTGAGCGTGTTCCGGTGACTTATAGAAGCTCTTCGTTGTTGGACCCACCCCGCCGTTCTGGCGAGAATATGCTGTAGAGCAGCCGTCTATGTGTCAAAAACGAGCTGCCGAAATCTAGTGAATAGTGACAGGTTTTCGTGCCCACCACCATCTATGTCGGTAGCGTCGTCAGAATCGAGTTGACGACTCTTCAGAACGGTCTTGATTCGATCGCGTTCGGATCGAACGGTATCCAACTCCGTCCGGAGCGATTCAATCTGATCTTCGAGTTCTAAGATCCGGTCATCCTTGGCCTCGACCGTCGCTTCCAGCTGCTCAATCTTCGCCTCAAGCAGGCGGATTCGTTCTCGGAGATGAGCGCTTTCCAAACCATCTCCAGATGCTTCGTTCATCGACTTGTCGGAGCCTGATACCCGTGTCTGATGACCGGCGTCCCCATAGGACATAACCGGCTCACGACCGTGCTCTAAACCCACATCCTCGATGGCTGCCAGCGTCTCGTTGTAGGTTTCGTAGCCGGGGAATCCCTGGTAGGTTCCATCTTCTCCCTCGCGATCGACGAATGCGTCCTCGGGACAGACTTCGAGCGCGACAGCTGCTTTCCGTACGGCCCAGAAGGGCATCTGGTCGTAAGTTCCGCCGTCGACGCGGTCTGACCCGGCCTCTGGAATCCACACTGGAATGTCGTAGCCGGCGTTCCGCAGTTCGTCGACGGCAGCCCAGTAGTCCTCCCCGTCGAGGTCCGCGTCGGCGTCGGAGAGAATCCCCGTCGCGAGCGCCATCAGTTTCGCCGGCCCGCCGCCGGCGTTCACCTTCGAATCGCCGAAGGTGTTGGCCTGTTCGTCGACGAAACAAGACTGCCCGCTTTCGCTGTGGCGCCAGCACGGGTCGAACTGCGGCCGCGGCTGGTTGGGATCCGTATCGTAGGCATCGCTCGCGTAGTGGCGGGCGATCTCGGCGATGTCGATGTCCTCGATGGTCTCGTAGACGTCTTCTTTGAAGGGCGTAATGGGGCGGCCTTCGAGGGTGCCATCGAGTTCTGCCAGCCGCACCTCACGTCGCTGGAGTGCCGCCTCACGCTGACGCTGTTGCCCCCGTTCGCGCTCGCGCTCCGCTTCGACCCAGGCCTCCAGCGTTGTCCGCCACCCGTCGTGGTCCTCGTAGAGGTCCGGCCAGAGCGTCGCGACCAGCGAGTCGACGCAGTCCGTGTGCTCAACCTGTGTGAACTCGTCGGCCCAGCTGACCGCCTGCTCGATGAGGGTATCGTCGACAGTCTCGAACGGACGGAGCTCATAGCGGACGTCGTCGGTCGCGATGGGCGTAACGACGGCATCGTGGTCGGCGTGCACCGACAGCGGCGGCTTGTACTGCCGATTCTTGTTATTCACCCAGTCGGGCTGGATGACGTCGCCGGCGCCGTCGACGCGTTCGTTCACGCGGGCCTCTGCCTCCTGGAGCCACGCGTTCGAGCGGTCGAGAAACTCGTCGAACACTCGTTCGAGCGCATCCGGATCATCGCTGAAGTGGTCCGCAATCGGGAGCGTGGCCTCCGGGGCCCCGAAGACGTACGCGCCCCCAACGGAGTCCAGCGCATACACCGCGTCCCGAGACCCATAGAGTGTGGCATACTCCTCGATGTAGGCGTCGAGCGTTCGCTCGACGAGCGCCTGCGTCTCGGCATCGAGGTCACCACGCTGAGGTTTGATGTCGTCAGCGAGGTCGATATCGCCCCAGGCTGGCACCGCCCGGAGGTCGGCATACCCGGGGGTCGGGGGCTCATCCTGCCAGACGGTCGTCCCCTCAGACTCGTCGTAGCGACAGGGTTCCCACCGCTGGAAGGCGGTCGGTGTCTTGTAGGTGGTGACAGCATAGAGGGTCCGTTCGAGGCGGTCGTGGATCTCGTCGTAGTCACGATCGAGGCGGGCAACCCGCCCGCGCTGCGGATATCCGGCCTTGATCGCCTCGACGTCGTCGTGGTCGCGTTTGATGTACCATCCGACGAAGTCGTTCAACCCGATGGTTGGATAGTCCTTGACGGTCGCCAGCGCCACGTAGACGGGTTTGGCACGACGGTAGTGCTCGCGGATAGCTGATTCGGAGAGCGTCATCTCGTGTGCTCCTGCACCTCCCGACCGGGAGCGAAACGACTACGCACTGGCATCGCTTGGTCCCTCCTGGTCGCCGGCGTCGGACAACTCGATTCCGACGTAACACCGCCGTGTCTGGCCGTCCAACCACTTCTTGTCACGCTCGAACTGAGCGTGGTCGCGAAGCGTCTGTGTGAATCGGTTTTTCGGCTTCACCTCGTATCCCCCGGCCGCCGCATACTGCTCGTACGCATCGTAGACCTCAGCGACCGCGACGACCCCGTCGTCGGATTCAGTGAGCCGGTCCTGGACGAATGCCTGAATGCCGTACGGGTCCACCTCGTCGTCTTCTTGCGCCTCGGAATCGGTCGAGTCATCCGGGGGTTCCCCTGCTGGATGGAGCGTCCCGTCCTGGATCGCGTCCACGAGTGCTGAAAAGCCGGTGGCCGTCTCCGTGTCTGGCGCGTAGATGTCGAGCGTCTGGTCGCCTCCGATTTTCGCAATCGCATACGAGCGCTCTGTGTAATCCGGAACAGGTAGGTCGGTACTGGGCACGAACGGGCGCTTGACAGGTACCCACTCCGCTTCGAACGCCTCGCGTGACTCGTAGGACTCGGGGAGTTCTCCCGGCCTGAAGACGGTGTATGTCTCGCTCTCGGCGTCGTAGCTGTATGTCGCCGGGAATTGGTCTTTCGACACGGCGTCGAAGGAGTCGATCCGGGCGTGCTGGTCCCCGGCACTATCCTCGAGGACGAACGCACCGTCGCGCTTGAACCAGCGGGTGTGGCGGCTGCCGCCAGTGGCCGGTCGAACGGCCGTTACCCCGTCCGCGGCTCGCGCACCGCCGTTGAATGTGACGTTGTGGTTCATCGTATACAGCCGCGTCTCTCCGGATGAGAGCTGATTTCGCGGCTCGCTGAGGATTTTCGCGAGCCGGTCGGCAATCTCGGCGGCTGGTTGATCGTCGTGGTCTGCGACGACGAACAGCGGGATTCGCTCCTGTTCCTGGGCTTTCCGGAGGTTCGAGAGGACCTTCGCCGGGCGAACATGGGTGGTGGTTTCGACTTCGACCTGGAGCTCCCAGTCGAGGTCAGAATGCGTCGCGATGGCATCGGGCCGAGACTCCCCGTTCTGATCGAGGACCTCCACGGAGAACCCCGAAGTTGCGAGCGACTGCTCGACGAATTCGAGGACTGAATCGTGGTGCTCGCCCCCGCCGGTCGGTGACGTCGACGTGTCGGGCGTGGCTGCCTCCTCACCCTCATCTGTGAGCCGACACTGAACCGATGATCTCCCGTCCGGGAGATCGACCTCGATGAGCGAGGACGCCTCCCGTACCTCCGGAAGCGTCTCGTAGCCCTGCGCCTCAATGGTTCCTTCCTCGATGCGCGAGAGCAGTTCCTCGTCGACGTCCTCGACAGATACCCAGCCGTTCATTTCGCGGACGTTGTTCGACAACTGGACAGCGCGGATCGCCCGGGCCATCGCGACCTCCAACGGCAGGTCGTCGGCGTTCTCCAGAGCGACGTCAGTCGCCGCGTCACGGCTCTCCACGGTCGTGCCGCCGGTGACCCCGTACTCCTCGCGGGTATGCTCGTGAACAGCCCCCAGGGCGTCTTGGAACCGTTCTTCTTCTGCCCCGGTTAGCGGCCGGTCGCTGTCGGGATGACCGGGTGGAATCGGGAGCGGCTCGATACTGAACGGATCCGGACCGGTTTCGCCGAACTCTGGACTCGGGAGCTGGGCGATCCACTCGCCACGCGGGAGCGAACTGATCCGATTCTTGAACTCGACGGGATCCATTGCCTCGTGTGAGAGTGCCTCGGCGATGTCGGCGTCGACGGCGATCTTCCCGACGAGCGGACTGCCGATGTTGTTCAGGACGTTCAGGTAGACCTCGCGGTTGCCGGCCTCCTTCATCTGCTCAGGGAACTGCGTCACGAGTTCGATGGATAGCCGGAACTCCCGCCCCTTTTCGAGCAGCGTCGTCAGTGTATCCGAGACGACGACCGACGACGCTTCGTCGATGAGCAGGTTCGCCACGTAGTCATCCGGCTTGCGGGCCAGCTTGTCCCCGTCGCGACGCTTGACAGCGTCGTAGAGCTGTGTCAGAATGACGCCAGTCATCACGCGGGCGGCTTCGTCGCGGAGGTCGCCCAGATCGAAGATGACTACCTTGTCCTCGTCGAGGAGATCGCGGAAGTCGAATTGCGACTGGGTATTGTTGAAGATCCGGCGGAGGTGGGCGTCCTGCGTGATGTAGTCCATCCGGTTGCTGATGCCGCTCACGACGTTCGAGAACGTCGCCGGGTTCGAGCGCAGGTGACGCTCCAGTTTCTCCGCGACTTGCGGGTCGCTAGCTCGCGGTGCATCTTCGGGTGTCGAATCTGGTGGCCCGGCGGCGTGGAACTGGGTCACCGCCTGCTCGAACTGGTCGTGGGTGAAGTAGTTCGTATCCTGCCGGAAATGTCCGTTTTCGAGGCCGTACTCCTCGTCGTACATCGCCTTGATGAGGTACTTGATGAGCGTCGGCGAGGCGATGGCGTCCTCGTACCGCTCCGGCCCCATCACGAGCTTGATGAGCTCCTCGTAGTGGTCGGCCTTGTCCTGGATCGCATCGACCCGGCGGACCCCATCCTCCAGCGCCGGCGTGATGTCGAAGAACGCGAAGCCAGGCAGGATGTCGGGCACCGAGAAGTGGAGGACGTTCTCTTCGAGATCCTCAGTTCCGAACCGCTTCCCGTGAGCCCGCATATAGTTCTCAGGGAGGTTCCCACCCTTGGAGTCGATGAGGAACACTGGGCCCGTGGTATGGTCGTACAGGGAGAGCGCGTCGTTGATTAGCGCGATTGATTTGCCGGCGCCGCTCTTCGCGAACCGGCCGACGTGGAACGGCAGCAGATGTGGAGGAATCCGCATCGGCTTCGGCGTGGGCGTGCCGTCCTCTCCGAGACCGCGGCCGATAGCCATCCCGGAGTCAGTAAACGCATCCATGTGGTCCTGCGCCGGGAGTGGCAGGGGCGTCCGGCTCTCGGGTTCGGCGTCGGACCCCCGCCCGCCCTCGGTCGTGAGGTCAGTCGCTGGCGGAACGACCACGAAGTTCGCCAACTCAGCCGGCCCGAGGACGAGATCGGGGCGGGTTTTCCGCCAGTCGCTCTTGGTAGCCAACGTAGCGTTGAGTACCCGGTCGGCGTGCTTCTTGGCCCGCCGCCCCTTTCGAAGCCCACGGCGGATGCGCTTCGGTCGGAGTCGATAGTGTGGCCCGTTCAGGTGGTCAAACACGGACCCGATATCGTCGAGACGATGGTCAACCCGCTCTCGTTGTCGGTCGGAGGTCACGAGCGAAAGTGCCCGCATATTTACCGTGAACGTGTGCTGTGGCTCCTTCTCGTCGATAGCCTCGACTCGCTCCCGCCCGCCGATGTCGAGATACCGACGCTGTCGCCCGGTGTTCGACGGGCTCTGTGGTTCGTTCTCCGTGTTTCCGAGGAGTTCTCCGAAGAACCAGTCGACGACTCGGTCTTCCCCTTCCCGGAGCTTTCGCTGGCGCTCTCGTGCATCGTGCGTCCAGTCCGATTTTCGTTGAAAGAGGACCTGGAAGGCGATTGGGTGTTCGGCCCGGGTCAGCTGATCGATGAGTGACGCGAGTGGGGCCCGAGCGTGATCGTCATCGTCGTCTTCCGTATTCGTGAATTGGGGTAGTGTCGTCATCCAGTCTTCCCGCCGGGTAGCCTGCCCGTGCCAGCTGATTCCGAGTGGGGTCGTCTCATCGACGGTCGGTTGCGTATGAGCCGGCTGGTGATCGGCATCGAGTTCGGAGTCGGACGGACCAGCCGCTGTGAACTCGTCACTCGAATCGGCCTCGAACAGATCCACGTCCTCGTCTAGCGACGTGGAGCTCTCCGACAGCACACTTCCGCCGTCACCGACCGGTTCCTCCCCCGTCGAATCGAAGAGAGTCACTGGCTCTGAATCCGAATTCGGGTCTCCGAAGGATTCCTCAGCTGTCCCGGGGTCCATTCCGTGGCTATCGTCACTCCCGGCACTGTGGTCCTGAGATGGGTCTGCTGTCGATGGGAGTAGCTTCGCTTCCAAGTCAAGGGTGACCCGCTCGAACGTGACGGTCGGTGGATACAGCGTCCGGAGGCGTTCCTCGAAGGCATCTAACCGGCGATCGGCTCCGTAATAGAACTCGACCGGCTCGTCTGCCCCCTCACTCACTGCGAGGAATTCGAACACCGGTGGCGGATCGCCGAAGGGACCGATACTTGCGAGAAATCCGTCGTTTCCAGCGTCAAGGCCGTGGAGGCCAGCCAGCTGACGGACGACGGTCTCCGGCGCGAGATCGCTTCGGGAGGGAGTGATCCGGATGTACTCGTCGCCGTTAGCCACTGCCGGGAGTTCTGACGGGGTCTGCTCAGTCATCCTCCTGAGAGGTAGTGCTAGTTGGTTCACCGCCGTCGGCACGCGTGCCGGCGGGTCGGCTATCTGGATTCGTCACGCTTGTCGTCGGTTCGGGCTCGAGCTCGGCCACGTCAGCAGCGCCGCCGTCGATGACGTGGGCCTCGTAGTCGCTCGCCCGAATTCGGAGTGGGAACCAGCCCTCCTGGTCGATGCCGACGAGCGCTTCCGAGTAGCCGTCCTCGTCCTCGCCGGCCTTCGCGGAGGTGACCCAGTTCACCTGGCGCTCGCTGAGGTCGAACCACTTGGCGATCTTCTCTTTCTCCTCGTTGACGCGGTGGAGGACAGTCAGCGAACAGAGGTTCGCGATGGTGCGTGCCTCCGGCGTCAGCGCGAATTCGCCCCCCGTTTGTGTAATAAATTCGAGGCTCAGATCGAAGTGGCGGCTGTGTCGGACGGCGGTCTCCAGGAAGTCCAGCGAGACGGCGTCGTTCATCAGGTAGTGCGCCTCGTCGATGCAGAAGACGACGCGCTTGTCGGTCTGCTTGACCCGCTCGTAGACGCTGTTGAACAGCACCTGCATCATCAGGCTGGTTTCCGCTCGGCCACGGGTGCCCTCCTCCTGGTGGAGATCGAGGTAGATGACCTTCGAATCGAGGTCGAACTCTGAGGGGCGGGCCAGATTCTCGAGTTCACCGCCTTCGCGGAACGACGGCCGGAGGTCCTTCAGCAGCGACTGGGCATCGGACTGGACGGCTTCCTGCTCCCCATCCGTGACGTAGCCGTACTCCTCGGGGTCTTCGACCATCTCTTCGAGGACCGTGATGACGTCGTGGATGGTGGGCGAGTCCCGAGTGTGTGTCTCCGGGTCGCGGGTGATACCCCGCTTCTCGTAGGCTTCCTGGACGGCCCGCCGGAGCGTCTGGTTGCGCTCGCCGAGGGGATGGTCTGCGACGTGCTCGAAGAACGTCGCGAAGAAGGTCATCACCCAGTTGATCTGCTCGCCCCACGGGTCGATGTCGTCGACCTCCTGCAGGACGTGGTCGGGCGTCGGTTTGATTTCCAGCGGGTTCAGGCCCCTCCGGCCACCGACCGTGATCCGCTCGCCATCGAGCGCCTCGTTGACGCCGGCGAACCCCCGCATCGGGTCGAGCATAATGACGACTGTATCCTCATCGAACATCGCCCGCCGCACCAACCGGAGTTTGGTCGCGAACGATTTGCCCGCGCCGAGCCGGCCGATAACCATCATACAGTAGCCGGTTTGCCGCTTGAATCGGTCGAGGATGAGCGGACTCGAATTCAGCGCGTACGTTCCGTACTCGATGCCGGGTTCCGCAAACGCACCGGAAACGAAGGGGAACATCGCGCCGACTGCCCCGCCGAGCATCGGCGTCTTGCTGTCGAGCGTCTCGTTGAACTGATCCAAGGCGATCGGGCTCGCTGAGGTGAACGTCTTCAGCTGTGACCACCGTGGCGTCACCGGCGTTAGATTCGCGGGGGCCTGTCGGGCTGTCGTCGACACCGACTCGGCGTCGATATTCTCGCGATCGTTGCCCCTGACCGTGAGATACATCGAGACGTCGAACGCCTGCATCGTCGTGTTCCGAAGGACGTCGTACATCTCCTGGTGGTCCTCGAGGTCTTTCTCGACGCCCCGGGCGCTCGCACGATGCTTCTCGGTCAGGTACTCGTAGTCGGCTTCGAGGTCCTCGATCTTGTTCTCCAGCGAATCCAACGTCTCTCGCGTATCACGAGGATCGATGTGGATGCTGACATCCGTCTGCTGGGTCTCGGCGGCCGCGTACAGTTTTTCGAGGAAGCCATCCATCGGCGCATCGGGATACTCACCGACCCACAGACTCTGCGCCCACTGGGTGTCAGTCCGGAGGGCGCTGGGCGTTCGCTCGATACTCGACGGCGAGACGACGGTCTGATGGATCTCGGGGATGCCGTCGACTGCCTCACCGTCGGCCTCGTAGTCCACGGTAAACTGTGACTCAGCATCTTCCCCCTCTTCGTCGGGGGCCTCGTCTGCCGTGGCCTCGTCGTCGGTTTCCGAACTATCCGAGCTGGTGAACGGAAGCAGGTTTCCAATCATGACTTGTTGATGACGGGGGACGTTCGAAGCACCTGTTCGGGGTCGCCGTACTCGATTTCCGTGCCGGTCCAGTATTCCGCGATGAGGCGGGTGAGTTCGGCCGCATCAACGGGGCGCGTGTCACACCCCTCGATGCCGCGGAGGCCGCGCTCGACCCGCCGGCGCCGCTCGTCCAGTTCCTCGAGCATCGCGGCTCGCTCTTCCTCCTCCGGCGGCGCCGTGACAATCTGGACGAGGATGCCCAGTACAGGAATCCCAGCGAGCTTTTCGAGGAGGCTGGCCCGTTCGTACCGGACCTCATCGGGCCGCACCGGGATCAGGACGTAGTGGTCGCGAATGGTCATCTGACGCTGCGCCAGCTCCCGGTCGTACCAGTCGACGTAGTGCTCGATGAGCGCCTGGAGTTTCTCGTTCGATTTGACGTCCGGGTCGCTCAACCGGTCTTCGTACCGCCCGACGTACTCGTCGGCGGGGAACGCCTGCGTCGTCGAGTAAATCTGGATCGGGAACTCGACGGTCGTATTGACAAAGTCCTGGAAGGCCTCTGCCTTCTGCGCCCATTCTTCGTCGGTCGCGAGCGCCATCGTCGGTGGCGACACCTGAACGGCTCCGACGAGGGCCCGATCCGTCCGCTCGATGGCGTTGTGTCGCGGGTAGACGCGCTCGACGTGGGTGTACTCCTTCGCTTCCTCGTGGGCGATCTCCGTCTCGCTGCGGTGGAAGTTCACGAACAGGCCGAGCCAGTCGAGACTGTTGGTATAGCCGGGGGTGAGGTAGACGAATAGCCCACCGAAGGCGATCGCAATCGCGGCGAGTGGGATAGTGAGGACGGATACCGGAATACCGCGAATGGTGAGCGACGGTGGGATAACGACCTGCGTTACTAGGACGACCAGTACACCGGGAAGACCCGCGACGGCGAGGTCCGTCAAGGAGTACTTCCCGAGGAACTGGGTGTCGGTACCGAGCGACTTCGGAATTCGTTTCGCGGGGTCAGTTGCGGAGCTCATGGTTTACTGGATGTATCGGGGCTGATCGTCTCTCGACTCGCGGTTCCGGTTCCGGGGCTGCGGGTCGCGGAGAGCCTCGTCCCGCTCGAACTCGCCGCTCCCGTCGTTGCCGCCGCCATCCCCGCCAGAGCCGGTACTGGCGGTAGAGCCACCGCCGCCACCGGAGCCGCCTTGACCGCCGTCTCTGCCGCCGCCGTCCGTAATCGCCTCGCGAAGACGGGAGCCGGTCGTGTTGAGACGCTGGCCGGTCGCGTGCGCTCTGGAGTCACCGGAGTTCAAGACGTACTGCCCACCGCTCTTGACCGCCGGCTCGTCGCGCACTCCTCGGACGAAGTTTTTCCCGCCCTGCTTTGCCGACTGTAGCCGTTCCCGGCCTCTCGACAGCCGCCCACGAGCCTTCTGGGCTGAGACGTGCCGGGCGGCCCGATCGGCGATGAAGAACAGGGCCCCCGCCTGCCAAAAGAGGATAAACGGCGACGCCACGGCAACCAGCGGGATGATGAGCGCCGTCAGCCACGCTCCGAACTCGCCGGCAGAGAGGCCGAAACTCGTGCCTAGGATATCACCGAGGCGGAACAGTAGTGCGACCGGGACAGTCATGAACAGGAAGGGCACGTAGAACCCGGCCAGTTTCTTCATAAACTTCGACACCAGCGAAAACGGCCCCACGCCGGGGATCCAGAAGACGATGAGCAACGGCATCAAGAAGACGAACAGGTAGAGGGCGAGCTGTCGCGCCAGGTAGATGAGGCCGATCAGCACGAACAGGATGAAATTCGTCGATAGGGCAACGACCGTACCGAGGACCCCCATCCCGGTGAATGAGAGCGTCTGGAACAGGGATATCTCCGACACCGACGGGACGAGAAAGCCCGCCAGAGCGTCCATGAACCGCATCGACAGTGCGGCAATCCACCACCAGGATAGGATGCCGAGGAGACCAGCGAAAGCGCGCTTTTTCAGCTTCGACCGATGGTATCCATTGAACAGATGGCTGGTGGACTCGAGGAAGATGACAAGCCCGATTGAGAGTCCGTAGAGTGAGAGCGTAAGCGGGAGGATCATCTGCCAGTAGTATTCGTAAATTCCTGGCCAAGCCCCGTTGGTCGGTTGGCTAAACACAGCATCCGGATGAGGAGTTCCGACGACAACTCGCAGAACGGCATCTCCGTGGCTTTCTATAACGGACTCGATAGGGCTGAAAAGGATCTCAAGCAGTTCCTGGATAGCATCAATGATTATATCGCCGAGAGCACCACTGTCGCCGCTATCGTCACTTTGTGCTAACGCTGGGGAAGTCCCAGTAAGTAGTATGCCTGCGAGAACGAACGCACCCCGGAAAACTAGTTTCGAGATCCTACGCATCCTGCTCACCTCCCTCTACTAATTCGATCTGGACCTCTCTACAGGGGTGTTGAATCGCCCCTTGATCGTCGACGTGATAGCCGCCCGAGAGCTGTGCTCGGATAGGTTGCTCAATATCGCCGTGCGGGGTCTGAACGACGACTGTTACCTCTGCAGTATCTCCCTCACAGGAGACGTCGTCGTTATCATTGATAACCAGAACTCCACGTCGTTTTAGGAAGGTCCGCTGCGTCTCCGGGCTCAGGAACTCCTTGTCCGAATCTTCGGGTTGCTCGAACGTCGTATCTGCAACACCGTCGATGACCTGTGGAGCGTTTCGGTATGGAGCGTTCTGGAAGCCGATATTGTACACCCACGTCGGCCCAGTTCCGACATTCTCGACGGTCACAAACAGCCGGCCGCTGCTGTACCCGTCGTCCTCATCGAACTCGGGCTCGACATCAACGACCTGAATCTCTGGTTGTAGCTCGACAGTCATCGACTCGGATGACTCGCCACTGACTGCGACCAGATCGTATTCGCCGGCCGAGTACGTGTCCCCGGTCTTGAACACGATCTGCATCTCAACCTGCGTCGCCCCTTCCGCGACGGTGGTCTGTTCAAACGTGCTTCCGTTCGGGGCAATCAGATTGAGGCGATCGACGCCGTGATCCTCAGCCAGCGTCACGACGAGGTTGGGGCCCGTGAATTCGACTTCCTCGAAGACGGAATCAGCGGGTGGTGACGACGTTCCGTTCGGCGATTCCGTTCCACCACCGGGGTTGTTTGTTCCCGAACACCCGGCGACACTGGATAGGAGAGCAGTACCAGACCAGGCTAAGAGACGGCGTCGGCTGATGGACCGCTCAACCGCTCGACCGTTGGATGCAGGATTGTCTCTGGTCATCATAGGGACCTCCATGGGGGCCAAATCCGCCAGCCGGTGATCCGGTCGACGAAGAACACCGCAAGAAGGAACAGCGAGACGGGCACGCCGATCCGGAACAGCGTCGACACTATTTGAAGCACTGACCCTTGCAGCAGCACGGTGTCCGAGTCGCCAGTATAGCCGGGGGGATTGAGCCACCAGTGACCCGGTTCGTATCGCGCTGACACACCGCCGGGAGGCCGTTCGATCGTCGTCGTGACGGTTCCGTTGCCGGTCGTGTTCACTCGCTGCCCGTTGACGACGACGTAGCCGTCCCGTTCGACGGTATTGATTGGTGCACCGGTGTTCGCGTTCTGGAGGGTAACCCGGACGGTGACCGTATCTTCGGTCTGGTTCACCACCTCCAAGGTGAGGTTGCTCTCGTAGATCTGGATTCGAGCGAACTCATCGGCGGATCGCTCTGCCTCGACACCTCTGACCAGTCCCCACGCACGGACAGGCTCGGGCTGTTCGTCGGTCCCAGCCCGCGTCGCGATGCCGTAGCTGGCCGTGTACGGCTCCGTGAGTACGTCCAAGTGAACGTTCGACGGGAGCGTCGGCGGCGACGTCGACGTGCCGTACACGTCCAGTATCGTCACGTTCCGGCGGGGCGACGGCGTCGGCCCCGTCTCGATGGGGTACGCGTTCACCTGGAGTGGATGGAGCGGTGAGTGGGCGGTCCGCTGTCCGTCGTCCGAGCTGTAGATCAGCGTGTCCCAATCTCTATCCCGAGCCGAGTAGAACCGCCAGACACCTCGGACATCACCGTTGGGCAACTGGTAGCCGAGCCACGGCTGGTTCTTGTAGACGACGAGGCCGAGGTCACCGTTCGGATACTCGGCGATGTACCCTGAGACTGCGAGGTCGTACTTGGTGACCTCGATGGAATCTGTCACCGTGACGGTCTCGACAGGGGAGGATACAGAACTCCGCCAACTGGTGCAGTCGTCCTCTTCGTTGTGAGCCGTACAGATCTCGACCTCTTTTCGAAGCTGTATCGAGATGACTGTCTTAAGGGTAAGACGGTAGTTCTCACCAGCGGACCCCTCCAACGAGTATGACAGCACCGGTCGGTGAGAGCCATCTGTTGCCATCTCTTCCTCACCGTCGATTAGTAGGGTAGTCTCCCTGATCTGATGACTCACGAGATTCCAGTACACACGGCGGTCACCTGAGGTGTCGTTCGTCGGCAGTGCAGCTCGGTAGTCGACGGTACCGCTGATCGTCCCGTTTGGCGCAACATAGCGTGGTGGTTTGGACGGCGAGAGGCGCGCTCGCGTAGACGGCTGAACAGCAAAGACCTCCGTGTAGGCGTCTTTGATGAACGCCCCGTTGGTGAGATCCGCATCTGGCGGATGAATCGACATGGATCTGTTAGTCGCAGGGAACTCCTTGTGGTCCCCCCGGTTCCACCGCTCAACGGAACGCGGCTGGGAATCTAGTGGTACGTCTGTTCCGTTGGCCAACTGCTCGATGGCTGTTCCGTCACTCAGGTTTCCACCATCGGTTGTACCATCTTCGTCTCCGGCCCACAGTTTGTGGAACGTTTCCCCCGAGACACCGTGGTCGGTACTGTTCGGAGGATGGGCGCTTGTTGGAACGGTTGCTGTCGATACGATGATGAGGGCGGACATGATGAGGGCGACTTCTGTCACTCGGTTAGAAACCACAACTGGTGCCACCGACGACGATGTTGTTTAGGATGAACTGGACGATCTCCGTCCCGAGTGGCGCGACGATCACGCCCCACAGAAGGCCCTGATTTCGGACGGATTTCATCTCCTTCTTCCAGTCCGACCGTCGGGTGAACGGAAGTGCGACGGTCGCGCCGAGGAACAAGACGCCACCGATGAGTGGGCCCCCGAACTGGATGATAGTGAAGATGTTCTGGATGGTGTCGGCCATGTTCGAGTCGCAGAATGCGCTCCCTGGATCCGACTGTGCGGCCGCCGTCCCCACGAACAGGATCAGCGGGAGGAGCGCCAGCAGAATCGGGCCGATGGACCTGTGGATGATCCGAATGACGGACGTCGATTCCTCAGTACTGGCCGGCGTCTCGCCGGAGGGGACCTTAGCACACATCGTTTGTGGGAAAGGATAGCACGACCAAAAGAGGTCAGAAAATTTGAATGAGTTTGTAGATCTTCAAAGTTCTCCAAGTTCTCTAGAGAAGTTCTCATTCTACTGGGATATATGCGACCGCATAGCTTGGGTCGAACTAATGTCAGACGCAGACACAGCGACCAGCGCCAGCAACTCCGGCTCGGATGTTAGCGACGATGTGGCCCGAATCAATATGCGAATCCCGCAGGACAAATACGAGTGGTTACAGGAAGAACTCGATTCATTCACGAGTGATACAGGTCGATTCCAGTACCTCATCCAGTTCTATTCCGACCACAAAGAAGACGACACCGACTGCTGATCTACGACCCACAGGGCGACTTAGACCTGCAGCGGAGCAACGATGAGAAGCGGGCAATCCTCGCCCTCGAAATAGTACTGCTTTACCGTCGTCGCGTCCTCAAACTCGTCCGCATCCTCGGGAAGGGTGATCGTGCGGGCGCTGCTGTGTTCATGGATCGAGTAGATGCCGAGTTCGGAGAGGTCCTCGCACTCGGCGGGATCCAGTTCTCTACTGACCGCCTCCAACCACGCTTCAATTGACACGGAGGACCGCTCGTCCGTATCAGGTTCACGGTGGGTACTGCGGGGACTGGCTTGTGCCATGATACATTTGCACATACTTGCGCCTTATCTATTAAATACTGACGGCCAATGACTTTCTTAAAATCTGACTATGTAACTAATGAAGTGTTTGTCTGACGCAGACCGAATACACGTTAAGAAACGCTATTTTGAGGCGTTGAGACACGCTTGGATATCAGCACCAGTCGGAAAAGTCAAAATCACGAGAGGAACGGCGACAAGCGACCACCCAACTGGATCCAGCTGTGGAACTGGATTCGACGATAGATAGGCTACGATTCCAAATACGACAATGGGGGTATAGAGGAGGGTCGGTGCGATCGAACCGAGTCGGATAGCGACTGTCGGAGCAGACGGGGCGTAAACGGCGTCGACGTATGGGCCCCGTCGATTGACACCGAACGAGACCGATTCCGCATAGAGCCTGTGGACGGCGTAGTGTGCGGACTCGTGGAGGAGCCACGCCATCCCACACGCGAGTAGGTAGACGCCAAATATCAGAACCGTCTCATGGAACATTGGAACTCCCGTCGGACGGTTCGAGATGGGAGGACATTGCAGTTAAGCCTGAAGGGTAGCAGTGGTCAGCGAACTTAACCAACAATTTTCATGGACAGCGGGAAGGTGTTGGTTAACACAAAGGGACAGTCGATACTGCCCCCCGTTCCTCATTCGATCTCGATGACCTCGCCTTGGCCTTCGTGGAGTCGCTCACGTATTTCAGTCAGCAACTCCTGCCCTTCCTCGTACAGCTCATTCCCCCCATCAAGTGAAACCTCATCCGCGTCGAGTTGATCGATAATCTCTTCGATGCGGTTCATCCGACTCCTGATGTCCGAGTCTTTCGCCATCGCTTAGATCACCCCCAGCCAGAGTGCGGTAATGAGCAGCAACAGCACTAGCAGCACGACAATTGCGGCCTTGTAGTAAACTGGTGACAGACCCTCAGGCGCGGTCGCTTCTTCGACTGCCTCGGCCAGTTCTTGTTCGTGTTCGTGCTCCTGTTCAAAGGTCTCGTACGCGGCCTCAAGCTGTTGCTCAAGCGGGTCAATGTCACTAGCAAGGAAGTCATTCCGAGACTTCGCGATGTACTCGCCGGCCGCTGTCGGTGTGATCGCGGCCATATCCGCCACTCGGTCCGCGATCAGCCGGTCGTCAGTATGGCCGATAGCGGTCACGATCGGCGTGTTCGCAGTGAAGATCGCCTCCGCGACCCGTTCGGTGTTGAAGGCTTGGAGGTTCGAATCGCTCCCACCGCCCCGACCGACGATGATGGCGTCGACGTCCTCCGAGCGGTCGAGATGGTGGATGCCGTTCGCGATGGACGTCGGCGCGTTCGACCCCTGGACGGTCGCATCCTTCACCAGGGTGTCGACGGTGGGGTCCTGCTCGTGGATCGCGCTCTGGATGTCGTACCGAGCATCCCCTCGAAGTGAGGTCACGACACCGACCCGCTCTGGGAACGCCGGCGGGCGCTGTTTCTGCTCGTCGTCGAACCAGCCACGCTCTTTGAGCTCGCTGCGCAGTCGCTCGACCGCGGCCGCTTGGTCACCGTCGCCGACGACGATCACCTCCCACGGCTTGAGGTCAATTTTCCCACCCTCAGTCCAGTAGTTGATATCGCCTTCAAGGATGACCTCGGTCCCGTCCTCGAGGTCGGCGTCCATCTCCCGGTAGCGGTTCGCCCAGATCATACAGGGGAGTTCGGCGTCCCCGTCAGTGAGGGTGAAGTAGAGTGCCGTACTGTTCTGGTGGAGGTCAGTGACTTCACCAATACAGCGGACGCCGTTGAGGGCAGGCGTGTCCTGGACGACCGACGCGATCCGGTCGTTCAGCTGTGACACGCTGAGGACCTCTCCTGCAGCGGGCTCGGCTGCCTGCCGTTCAGCATCCGGTGCGTCCGCCATACACGTCTACTAATTTTTGAACAAGATCCTCAAAAAGCTATCTTCGTGCTGAGTATACTATCTCACCAAGGGAATCGTAGTATGGAACGACCCAGAACTCCTCACCGAGGACGTGTGCACTGCCCTCGATTCCGATCCCCACGTCTGGCGTACGTACGGTGACGGCGCGTACACCGTGTCACTCCCGACACCGCCAGCCGAACAGGTGCAACCTGAGCCCGATATCGACCCCGACGTTGAACTGTCGCCGCGGCCGCCCAAGCCAGATGTCAGCTTTCGGTTTTCGGCGACTGACCTTGCGTCACTCTACAGGGAGTATGGCGAACTCCAATTCGACGAAGACACGGGGACCATCTATGTCGACGAGACCGACGATAGCGAGACGAGTCCGGAGATCGGCACGGTGAAGAGGACCCAACAACCGGAGAGGCCGAATCGGACAGCCGTTCAACAGAGGAAGCAGGTGTCGAAACGGACGGCGTCGACGCGAGCGTATTCGGCGAGATAGTGCATCGACTCTGCGAACTGCGGCCGCCGGAAACTCACTGGCCACATCTGATGGAACAGACGCTTGTTGACGAGGGGGCTACGGTCCCACTCTCACCCGAACTCCAAAACCGCGTGAGTACCCATGCCCAGCGCGGGATGGACTACGTTGACGAGCAAACCACGGACGTCGATGTCGAGCACCAGTACGACGAGCTGTATGTTACTGCGGAATTCGAGTGCGGGGAGATCTCGGGGTTCATCGATCACCTGATCATCACGCCTGACGCGTACCATATTATCGACTACAAGACAGGTGATGTCACGCCTGAGGAACTGGAAGCTGACGCGGAGTATTACGAGAATCAGATGAAGGCCTATGCGATTGCGCTGAACCAACAGGAGACTGGCCGTAGCGTCCGGGTTTCACTCGTGTTCACGACGCTCGACGACGCATGGGCCGTTGAGTGGTCACCTGATGAGATTGAATCGAGGAGGAAGCAGATCAGCGAGGCGATCTGGGAGCAGTTTGAATCGCTTGAGCGTTAAAGCGTGAGTTGAACCCGCTGATGGCGAAGCGAATTCCCGTCTTGAGTGAAGAGGCCGACTACGGGCTTGATCGAAGCTTGACGGGCTCGCTGGGGCTCCGTGGTCCCGCCGAGTACGAAGGGGAGTCCCTCGTTCCAATCAATACCCGTGCGGTGGAGATGCCCAGCAGCGATCGCATGGACGTGAGGCCCAACAGTTGCGACGACATCATCGACCGTACACTCGGGCCAATCACTATTGCTAATCGGCTTGATCGATTGATGAATTGCAGCGATACCGAACCGGTCGGTGGAGGGGGAAGTGGGTGACCAGCTTGTAGACTCCCATCCCGTAGCCGGAGTGAAATCGCGACCATAGAGGGCCAGCCCCTGACCGACTAGCTGTGGCGTTTCGTTAAGCTGCGTAACAAGCCCGTCTCGTTCGAACTCTTTGAGAACTTCTCGACCGGCATCGCGCTCGTGATCTCCGTCTATCGAATAGAAGGGAATATCTCGCTCAGCCAACCGTGTGAGTTGATCCTGTGCTTCGTCTCTCACCGTGCGAGGGATACCATGCCGGTCATTATGGAAGAGATCTCCCGTATTGAGTACAGCGTCAACCCCGCGCCTATCGCGATGTCTATCGCACGACGGAAGCCCGTTAGACACCGGCTGTCGGACGAATACTCTCCCGTCTTGGTTAGTGACGCTCCTAAATGAGAGTCTGAGAGGTGTAGCAGAGATGTCTGTGATTGCAGCTCGTGACCAGTAGTCGAGATCGTACGCTTGTACGCATTTGCACCGGCGTAACCAAGCTGACTCCAATCATGTTGTGAGTCCCGCTCGTGCTTGACGCTCGGCCAGTTCGACGGGGTGAGTCACGTAAGGAAATCGTCAAAGACCTACTCGACTCCGCCGAGAACCTCGTTCACGTCGATAACATACTGATGGACCGGGAGTTCGACAGCCAGCGCGTCTTGGAGATGGTCAGCCAGCGTGGACTTTCATACGTCGTCCCAAAACGGATGCAGACGAGCGAGAAAGCACAGGCGAAGCGGTTGCCCCAGCGCGACCAAGACCGATACGAGACCGACTGGAAGCTCCACCTCGGGAACAACGAGTGGCACGAGACGACGCTGATCTACCGTCGGAAAGAGGACTCCGAGTACGACGACCATCGACAATATTCGGTGTTCATGACGAATCGGGGGAGTGGACACCTCACGGAGTACGGCTATCGCTTGGAGATCGAGAGTGGGTACAGGTCGATCAAACGGTTCATGACGGCGACGACATCGAAGGATTTCGGGCTTCGCTTCTTCTACTTCGCCTTCGCCTGTCTGCTGTACTCGATCTGGCGAGCTGTCGATCTGCTCGTGCAGGTCGAACTAACTGGTGAGTACAAGCACACACCGATTGTAACGGCGGATAATACGCTCACGCTGCTGAAGAAGGAGACTGGAATCGGGTAGGGAGACACTCTGTCTGGGTTAGCGCGCCGTCTGAGTGGCTACACTATTGGACGTCTCGAAAATCTGCCTATATAGTTGGGGGTTTGACAATAACGGCCGCTTGGAGAGTGATCTGGAGGAGTTTTCGCTGACCGAATCACCCAAATTCGCGCATCACAGGCCCGCTAAACCCACTGTAGTCTCAACTTCCAAAGCCTGTAGATGATATAGCAGCATATACTTTATCATTAAAGAGGTATTCGGGTTCTTTTCAGAATCCATTATCACACACCGAGTATCCAATGTCAGACTACATCTCGACCGGTGATAAAGCCACGACGCTGACTAAAGCTAGCCGTTGAACCTCGTGGACGCCGTTTTATTCAGCGACCGAAAGCACTCACTCACCGTCACTGGCACACACGAACAGACGAATAGCTCACGAGTACAGCATAACGAAAATTCCTCGATCACCACATCAGTCCCCTGGATCAGAAATCGGCCCGATGCTGTACAAAATGCCGACTGGAGGTGGCGGAAAGACGACTCACACGGCGAAATCCGTGTACTCTTGCAGTGAGGAGCGGTGCAAAGAGATATAAACTGGTACTTAAAAGCGAATTCACAGTTGTCTCATCTAATTGTTACAGCTGCTTGAACGACCAAATCCAACCGGTAATAATCCCCACATAGAACAATCAAATACAGCTAAAACATGGTGCAGACATGCGTTTGTAATAGAAATTGCAAGTGCATGTTGCAAGTACTTACTGCAAATAACTGTTGCAACTGATAGGTGCAAGTGGTTGATAAAAGTGTCTACAACAAATATATGGGTCACTTGTTACATTCAATCACTTGTTGCAATTACTTGCTTCGTCTGACATAGTTATTTGTATGAAGCATCCGTTACTAACGATGAATGCTATCATATACAGTCTATTCAGAGGGAGGCGGTGTCGGCAAATCAACACTAGCGTACAACCTCGCGAAAGCCCACGCACGCGCTGGACTCAAGGTCCTCATTATCCCACTTGACCCACAAGATGGCGGGCTCTCCCGCCTTGCAGGGGTCGACGAGAATCGCGAGGACATGAATAAAGACCACCTCGTGAGGCACCTGGTCGAACGAGAAAAAGGGCCGATAAAAGACCTCATTCGGACACCTGAACCGAATATTGACGTTATTCCAGAGCACGACGTCTTAGAACGCCTAGACGAAGCCCTGAATGATGAAGAAGATTCTCGAGGGAATCTCGGCGAGTCTTTTCCCAGACACACACAGCTCAAGCGCGTCATCCGAGAAAACGAGCTATACAAGGACTATGACGTGCTTATTTGCGACCCACCGGCGACCAGTGGGCCACACCTCTACAACGCTATCGCCGCAACCGGAAACCTTGTGTTACCAATTGAACCATCCGAAAAGGGCAAAGCATCCATCACAGGACTCAAAAAAGTGGTTGACAACCTCAGTAGAGAACTAGAGATGGATATTAGAGTCTTAGCTGCGATTCCAAACGGATTCAAGGGAACAAACGACCAAACCGAGATCATCGAAGAAGTCGATGAACTTGGATACGATACCCCTGAAGTAATCGGTGTCAGAAGTTCACTCTTCGAAGGCTCTTGGCGACAACACTGTTCTGCCTTCAACTACATTCGAGATCACAAAAGCAGACAACGAGACTACGAAATCGAAACCCTCGCTCAGCTAGACCGAATCGCACGACACCTAGAGACCAAATCAGGGATCGAGGCCCCAGACCCCCCCGAACCGGGCACACTGAAAGAGCCAATGGAGGTGTCTGAATAATGAAAAGCGGTGCTAACAACCTCTGGGGAGATGAAGAAGAGGAAGAGGAGAACAACCAGGATAAAGAAGAAGCCGCAACGGAGGCAGAAGTCAGCGCCGAGGGCGAACTGGAAGCATCGGCCGATGAGCCGGTTTCAGAACCTACTGACAGTGACGCCTCCGAACAAAAAACTCCCGAGATAGAGGGTCCAACCTCAGCAACCCCCTCACAGAACATCCCGTACATCGCTCGCCGGCGGGCAAACGGCGAGTCGACGCAGTGGAACCGGTCTCGAATCACGTTCTTCGTCCGGGAACACGTCGACGAAGGAGAACGCCAGCTGATAGCCAACGTTCAAGAACAGCTTGACGAAGATGTCTCAAAGTTCGACCTCAGAGAAGCTGCCTACATTTACGCACAGCGAAATCCCGAGGGCGTAGCTGAGGTCCTCGAGGAGATGGGCGTCGGCTTCGAACTGTAGCTACACGATCTTTCTCTGGGATACCCCCTAATCACGGCCTCTACCCCGGGGTTTGTGTCTATGAGAGCGGGTTCGAGGACGATGTTTGGCATGAATCAGATATATTGATAATCCTTGCTATCACCGAAAGTGATTCATAAAGAATCTCACAAATACACTAAAACACCACAGATGTATGAATAGCCGCCTCTATCCGTCGTTTGAGGAGATCACCATTCTGCCCAAGATTCCACTCACTCGTCTCGAATCCATGATTCCTCAAAGGACTCCTCTGCTTACAGGGATTCATTCCAACAGTACTTCTGAGGAAGAGGGGCTGAAGCCGCTAAATTCCGCCCAAAGGCCAAGATATAAACTATATGTTGATATATCAATACTCAATGCCGATTGTCCACAACTTCGGAAGGTGAATTCTACAAATCATCAAACAGATTACAACTTAGGATCATTAGCACGGTCTAGTTAGGCCAGTTTGAGAAATGAACAGGTCGTTGAATGGTTTGGTTAGGACGCTCGCAAACCCGATCAATGAGGACTATGACGGAGAGTTTTGAATATTAGGAGCGAGAGCGGACGGCGACATCCGTCAGGGCGTTCGCCGTCCGGCTCCACACGACCGATTGTTCACTCAGAGACACAGAAGCTGTTCTTACGGCTCTCGACGTGGAACGCTCGCATCAAGCAATCTTCCAATGGTACATCGATCGACTGATAACATTCCCGACCCGTCGACGGAGCAGCCGTCGCGGGTCGCGGTCGACGAAACTGCTGTCAGGGTCAACGGCGACCTGTGTTGGGTGTATACTGCGATCGATCTCGACACGAAGCAGATTCTTGAAGCCCAGATTTTCAAGCGGCACGGCACCGTTCCAGCGGCTGCGTTCTCCACCGACTCCGTGAAAACCCCGACTGCTCGAACACAATGTTTCTGACTGATTCGATCGGCTATCGGACTGCCTTCGTTCGATTAGGCGTTCGAGGTCGAGTAGACTACACCGACCGAAACCTCATCAAAAAAGTGGTTTCCTCGTAGTACGGGCGCTTCCACCACTCGTAGAACGGCAATACTATAATGAACAACGACCGCATCAAGCGCTTGACGGACGCACGCCAGCTAAGTAAGTGCGTAACTAAATAGTGCCTGTTTAAGCATTATCCAGCAGCAGTTTTATTTCGGGGGATACATCTCCTATCCTCTCCAACTACTGACTAAGATTCAATAATATAGTGAAGAATAATACCATGGATTCAAAAATCATCACTTCAGGTATTTAATAACCGCTCTCCAGAACTAATGAATTTTATCTCTACTATCTAGTCAGTGATTGGATATCCAATCACTAATTTCTTGCCTAGTACAGAATGACAATTCTTTCAATTTATGATTGGATTTCTTCCCATAATATCTATATCCATCATAATGGAAATTTTCATTTCCAAAACAAAAATCAGATGGAGCACCTGAAGGGGTACCACCCGAGGCAGAGAAGTGGGTGTCTGGTTCGCCACTGTTGTCATGCACATATCCCATGCCCATAGGTGTCACATTATGAATTCCATTGTAACTATCGAAGGTGCCTTTACCGTGATCATCACCACCTCCTTCAAGATAAGTATGGCAAAGTTCGTGCCATGTATACCCTTCAACTTCCCAAGCATAGGCAGTTTCACCGGCGTAGACAGCATGCCCAGTTGCAGTACCACCATTATCAAGCTGAACAGTAGTATTACCTCCCCCATATCCAAATCCGATGCATTCATGAGAGATAATAACATTATCATCAGCTACTAATTCCCCATCGTTTTTCAAATCAGTCATAACATCATAAACAAAATTAGACTCCCCAGAGTCGCTCTGCACATAGTTGTCACAAGTGTTTGATACCATCCCGAGATCATGATCATAAAAGGAGTGAGACGAGAATTCGTCGTTAAGATAATCAACTAGCTCTGTTAGTGCTGTCCAAACGTTGTTTGAATAATATTGACCCGAGCCAGCTCTAACGTGACAGATTGCACTCATTATCCCATCACCTCTTCAGGCTCATACGCTTCTAGTTCACCATGGTTGAATATTTTTACCACAGGAGTCAATGACGTGGTTTCAGTCTCATATTTTGGAGCTTTTCTTTGTCTGCCTTTCCGACCTTTAAATTGAGTGTATTCATTAGTTTGCTGGTAATATTCCACCTCTATAGGTTCTAGCTCCATCTTATTGAACGAATTCTTTTCAGTAGAAATTGATTTATCATTAACACTGACTACGATACTTTTTCTGCTGCTACGCCTCGTCTTTATTTCCGGTCTATAATATTGATTTAATGTTTGGAGAGCATCGAGGTGGTCAACTTGTGGACCAGTAGTTTCTTTTGCAGGTATACGTTTCCCGACTGGGAAATATCGGGGGATGCGTCCAACGCCAACGATTGATTTTTGGCCGCGAAATGTCGACAGTTTCTTTTTACCGATCGGGGGCATTAATTGGAGATTCCTATTTTCAACGTCTAATCGGAAGTGGTTCATCGGGTCGACACCGGAAAGCGACACATCGGGAATACCTCTATGATGAATAGCAACTTCTGTAAAAAACCTCGAGCCAATCTTTTGGTTGTTATTTTCATTTCGTCCGTTTTCAGCTGATGCAATAGGAAGACCAGCTGCTGTGGCAACAGATCCGACAGCAGAAAGTATTCCTCTTCGTTTAATTGCACCTTTATTATTACTTTTTTGTTTGTCCATATTTGCAAATCTATAATTATAGAGACATTATATAAAAGTTACTATAAATATAGTGATAAAATTGTTTCACACCATTTTATTATATTCAAATCTTGAGAGAGAAAATAGAGATAAAGCCACCCAGCTACGTCAATTGTTGCAATTAAGGAAGATTATTAACAACCTATTTTTTGTAAATATCTAGATGATGCCGGTGCCGACCGTCAGAACTTTGTGAGATTCGAGAAATCGCGCTGAAATGTTCGTTCACAACATCAGGCGGGCCGTCACACCATGAAATCAACCGCAGCATGGTGATTCATTAGTGTCGCTATGTAATGTGTGCGCTCAGAGAGTAAGAATAGGTGTTTCTATTAGCCACAAACCATTTGTGAAATTGGGATAACAAATGCATATGTCACGGATTTCACGGCGCGAAGCACTCAGAGGATTTTCTGTCAGTATTATATCTATACTTACTGGAGGTTGTCTATACGGTCTTGGTCAGTCAAGAAGTGCCTGGTATGTTCATGCCCGTGTCGTTACTGGTGACTATGAAGAATATGAAATTACGGAATACAGTAATGAACAAGTTCAACAAAACAAATTTGCTCGAGAGTTGGTTCCAAAAGCCGCCGAAAGAGGTTCTGCAAGAATGCGTGCACCGGACGCAGGGAAAGATGCAATAGACGATCTACCAACGCAATATATTCGCTATGACCAACAGATTGTTCTACTAGAAATGCTGACTGAGGAATGATCTTCTATGAGAACGGCACTGTCTAGTTAAGCCAGTTTAAGAAGTGGGCAGGTCGTTAACTTTGTTTGGGACAACTCACGTATGTCTGATTAACGAGTGCTTCGAATCAAATTCGATGCTCCAAAAACTGAAATATCGTCTTCAAATTGTTTCATCGACATCAGTCAGTTTCTCGTCGGCCCGGTCAAGAAACGCCGTATATTTCGACTCGATCCGTTCTTGAAGCGCCGCTCGCTCTTCAACCAACTCGTCAAGATTTCGATGCTCCAGGTTCTCCCCAAGCCACTCGTACTCGTCTGTCAGTTTGTACACCTTCCGCTTCTCTCTACGTTCCTCTCGCTCGATGTACTGAATCTCCTCTTCCAGCAGCCCCAGTTTGACACCCTCCTCCAACCGTGAGGTAAGCGTCGCCGAGCTCACAGCAACCAGCTCTTCTAAATCACTGAATCGTTTCGGAGCCTCACGCAGCTCGAGTAACAGTTCCATCACTCCCTTCTTTCTGAGATATTTCGTTCGAGCAACATTCTCTGAAGACCCCTCCGTGCCGGATCCAGTGCTTTCAACCATTACTTCAACTTGAACTTGAGTTCACCATAACATTAAAACCTCCGCACCCAATAGTTGAATTCAGCTTTAGATTAAAGTCAACTCTACCATATCCCCTCCCGACTCGCGAACCTCCGTAAACCCCCATTCACTCTCCCATGATCTGTCGTCACCCACGCCGAGCCCTCCAGCGAACTGTTGAGGCACCGCCCACGCCATGAGTGCTACCCCACCTAGCATCGCTTCGTCTATCGTCACTCACGCCAGCGCAGTGTGCAAGCACGAAGACCACCTCTGGGATGTGATTGAACAACTCTCGATACCCACTGAGAACGTCCACGACCAGCGCCAATCACACAAAACCACATACGAAACCGACTCTCTTCTTCGGGCATTTCTCTACCAGAACATACGAGGGTTCAGCCAGGCCGAGTTCGCCTCGCGACTCTCTCAGAGACCCGTCTTGCTCAACTGCTTCGGCTTCGAATCCGCGCCAACCCAACAAACCCTCTCACATAGCTGGAATCAGCTTGACCAACAGGGCAAAGCAGTCATCGAAACGGCTGCGACTGGAATCGCTAAAGAAGCTGCCGAACACGGCATCATCTCTGAGGCACTCACCGTCGACACCCCAGACGACGAGTCACAACCAGACAAAGAGCGCGACTATCGACGGACAAAGACGGCCAAAACAATCCAGCTCGCTCGAAAACATGTGCTTTCAGAATTCGACACAGGACGCGCCCCCCATCGCACGTACTCGGATGCGGACATCTGGGATATGTTCGCTCGACTCTGTGAGCGAAACGGAAGTGCCCACGCCGAAAGCGAGTATGGCTGGCTCACCGCTGATGAGTTGACCTGTCACGGCTCGACCTTCCTCAGAGCAATTAAAAAAGCCGGCACACCCAAAGACAGCGAAACGCAACTCACGCTGGCTGACTTCGAACACGACGACCCGCTGCCGCGAATCAATCGAATTCGAGACTCCCTCATGGAGTCGTTCGATGCAGCAACCCACAACATCATCAACTCAATTCGTGGTGATGACCCCTTCGACGACCGAAACACTGTCGCCGCAATCGACATTACACACGAACAGTTTCACGCCTCACCATGGGCGGAAAAAGCCGCTGGGTCCGTGAAGGCTGACTTCCCAGCGATGGTGAGTGGATATAAGAAAGGCGGTGAGTACAAGCGAGGATACAAATATGCCACAATTACACTCGTTGGCGATCACGTCCCGATTATTCTTGGTATCGAGCCAGTCAAAGAGAACTCGAAATGGGAGCCTGCTGACTCATCGTCGTTCTCAAAAGCGCAGCTCGTTGACCGGCTCTTGGAGAAAGCCCAACGGTTTGTCGATCTCGATGAAGTGCTCTTCGACCGAGGCTTCTATAGTCACGATGTCTACGCAACGGTCCACGACCGGGACCTGATCTACACCTCGCCGGTTCCAACGTACGAGGACGATTACGAAGTGATCGCGGATATAGAGGCTCATGAGACGGCTGACGCAGCGGTTAATCACGATGTGCCGTTCGAGCACGGTGGCGAGATTCATCACCACGCAGAAATGCTGTATGTCCCGAGTCAGAGCGATGATGCTGACGGGGCGTACGCGGTGTTCGTAACGAATCGCGACCGCGTGGAGCCCAACGAAATTCAGCGTGTGTGTAACGGCTATCGTCGACGATGGGATATAGAGAATCAGTACAAATCGATCAAAGAGTTCCTCCCGAAGACCTCCTCGAAGGACTACCGAGTCCGGCTCTGTAATTTCGCGTTTGCGTCATTGATTTACAATCTCTGGCGGTTAACGGATTACTTGGTGAAAGTGGGCCTGGACAAAGACATTCGGTCATCACCGGTCGTGACGGCGAAGACATTTGTCCGAGCACTTGGGAACCAGCTCCGCAAGTTCGGATAGCTGTCCGTTCTCGTATTAGGGCCGCACCTCCGGAGTGGCAACGCTGATTTGATTGTCGTTTAGTTTACTAGTTACTGACAGTTATCGTACTATTCTGGTGAGCGAATTCTCAACGAGCACATATTCGAACAGATCTGGCGCGAATCGAGCTGTCGTCGCTCCTGTCTCATTTGTTGGCTAATAGATTCTCAAAGAATGTGGGAGCTTGAGAAATCCAAAACGTTAACTCCCTTGGGTGCATGGTTTACCCAATGACAATTACAACTGAGTTTTGCCTCAGTTCACCTTCTCTCCCACTGATCAGTCTCACTAAGAGGCTCCCACCAGACCAAATTGAGTGCGTCCATGCACTCTGTTTCGAACAAGACGCCCAGATGTTCATCGTCAAGATTAATTCCGATTTCAACGTCTCAGAAGCCGACTTGGAAGCCCTAAAAGAAGTTTCAGAAGCGACAACAATCGGCTACGCAGGCGAGCAAACAGTACACAACCTCACCGTTGATCTCGACGATTCAATCTCGGAAGTATTCAGTAGGGGTAGTTCCGTAGCAGCAAAGCTCGAACCGACCATCGTCACACCGGATGGGTGGTACGAGAAGAAAGTGTACAAGGACCGTGATGCGTTCATGGAGTCCAAGACCCGCTGTGAGAACTACGGGATCTCACTTGACCTCATCTCGATGACCTCCCCTTCCGCTGCATCGGACGACGCTCTCCCGTTTGGGTTGACTGAACGGCAATACGAGGCGCTGACACTCGCGCTCTCTCGTGGCTACTACGAGAGCCCACGAAAGACATCAACCGAGGAACTTGCTGCGGAACTCGGTATCTCACAACCCTCGCTTTCGAGACTCCTCAGGCGGGGTGAGCGTCAGCTACTCTCTTCGGCACTCCAAACACAGGAGCACTTAAACACGGTTTCCAATTAGCACCGTCACTATCTGGCCGTAGTCTCTCTCATTTGGTAGACAGAGATCTACTATGAAGACAGTCGAACTCAACAACGGTGTGGAGATGCCGATTCTCGGGTTTGGCACGTATCAAATCGAGGACCTCGACGAGTGTGAACGAAGTGTCTCGGAAGCACTCGATACGGGATATCGACTCATCGACACCGCGGCGTCGTATGAGAACGAAGAGGCGGTCGGGCGAGCAATCGAGAAGAGCGACGTGCCGCGAGATGAGGTGTTCGTTACGTCAAAACTCTGGGTGCAGGACACTGGATACGAGGCTACGTTTGACGCGTTCGAGCGGTCGTTGGACCGATTGGGCCTCGACTACCTCGACCTGTTTCTGATACATCAGCCCTACGGCGACGTCCACTGTTCGTGGCAGGCTATGGAAGACCTCTACGAGGACGGCAAGATCAGGGCGATCGGGGTCAGCAACTTCCATCCCGACCGCGTGATGGACCTGATGGTCCACAACGACGTCGTCCCGGCAGTGAATCAGATCGAGACGCATCCCTTCTACCAGCGAACCGAGGATGCAGCATTCCTCGAGGAACACGGCATCCAACACGAGTCGTGGGGGCCGTTCGCCGAAGGCCAGAACAACATCTTCGAGCACGACGTGCTGACCACGATTGGAGACCGCCACGGGAAATCCGCTGCACAGGTGGCGCTGCGATGGCTCATTCAGCGCGACATTGTCGCAATTCCGAAGTCGGTCCACGACGAGCGCATTGCCGAGAATTTCGACGTGTTTGACTTCGAACTCACCTCGGAGGAAATGGATGGAATTTCGGAACTGGACGAGGGCGAAAGTCTGTTTTTCGACCATCGAGACCCCGAGATGGTGAAATGGCTTGGTGAAGCTGAACGAGACACGTGAGCAGATCCTGGAATTATTCTCATCTCTCTAGGACGCAATTTTCGAGTATCCTCTTCTCCCTCTCTGATTCAAAGACAATTAAAGACGTTTTTCAGATAGCATTAAAGCCATAGACAATGAACCCACAATTGGAGTATGTGTAAAACATGGATGTAACAAACATTCCGTCCGCTGACAGAGAAGAATCGGATCACCCAGTCCAGGAAACGACAGCGCTCGTTTCGGATGGCCTTTCGACCGAGTTCGACGGTATTAGCATTCGCTCGGTGGAAGTCACGTTCCGACCGGGAGAGCGGACCAAATTTCACACGCATGCTGGCGTACAGGTTTTGTATGTCACCGAAGGAAACGGAATCGTGGCAACTCGCGACGAAGAACGAACCGTGTCAGAGGGCGACCTAATCGTCTTCCAGCCTAACGAAGAGCACTGGCACGGGAACATACAAAATGCCGACTCGTCGTTCAGTCACCTCGCCTTCATGGCGGAACCAGAAGGAACTGAGGTGACTGTCCTCGAAGAACCATAACCATGGAATACACGACTCTTGGTTCGACCGGAATGGAAGTCAGCCGCATCTGTCTCGGCGGGATGAGCTTCGGCGTGAGCGACCTTCACGACTGGACACTCGACGAGGAGGGCTCGCGCGAGATCATCGAACGTGCGATTGATCTCGGTATCAACTTCTTCGATACGGCGAACGCGTACTCGAACGGGGAGTCCGAGGAGATTATTGGGGATGTTCTCGGGGAGTACGATCGGGATGAACAGGTCGTCGCCACGAAATGCTACTTCCCCACGAACCTCTTCTCCGATGCAGACGAACCGCACCCGAACGCGTCTGGACTCTCCCGGAAGACTGTCGAACAGGAACTGGAGAATTCGCTAGACCGACTGGGGATGGATACCGTCGACCTCTACCAGATCCACCGGTGGGACTACGAGACACCCATCGAGCAAACGCTGCGTGCCCTTGATGACGCAGTTCGACGCGGGAAGGTGCGATACATCGGTGCGTCGTCGATGTGGACTCACCAGTTCGCCGAGGCACTGTACACCAGCGAGCACCTGGATCTCGAACAGTTCGTGACGATGCAGGACCACTACAACCTCGTCTACCGCGAGGGTGAACGGGAGATGTTCCCCTTCTGTGAGAAAGAAGACATCGGCGTCATACCGTGGAGTCCACTCGCCCAAGGGTATCTCACCCGCCCCCACGAGGAGATGACGGCGACGACCCGCGGCGAAGAGCTCACCGAGACGCACGAGGAGTACCGGATGGGCGGCGGACCGGCCGTCAACGAGCGTGTTGAGGAACTCGCTGCGGAGAAGGGGGTGACGATGGCACAGCTTTCACTCGTGTGGCTACTCCACCAAGACATCGTCGACGCGCCAATCGTCGGCACTACAAGTGTCGAACATCTCGAGCAAGCTGTCGAAGCACTGGAAGTCGACCTGACGAATTCAGAGCTCGAATACTTAGAAGAGCCGTACGAGTCCTTGCCAATTGCTGGCTCCCCCGTACCTGGCTCGAAAGCCAACTAGAGTAGCCCGGTAAATGGTTTCATCTTAGATAAGAATGTACAAACTGGTCAGCCCAGAGTCGACAGATACCGAAGGGACAAGTCGGCGTTCAGTAATCGGAGCGGGTGCCTTTGCGGGATGTGGGTTACTCGAGGGATGTTTATACCAGAATCGGTCCGATATAGCCGAACAGAGGGACACCGCCCAACCCGGGGACGACAACCGGGTCTTGATCGTCTTTTTTTTTGCGCACGGAAAACACACAGGCTGTAGCTGAAATCATCCAACAGGAGGTGGGTGGTAACCTGTTTGAGGTCCATCCAGCAGAACCATATCCCGTGGATTATGATACGCTCGTCTCACAGGTGGACGAAGAAAACCAGGCAGGCTATACACCGCCGCTCCTATCCAAAGCGGAGGATATCCAGTCGTATGACGTTGTGTTTTTCGGCTCCCCGACATGGGATATGCAGTTACCACCACCAATGAAGACCTTTTTGGTAGAACATGATTTGGGTGACAAAACTGTAATTCCCTTCAATACGAATGGTGGGTATGGCGTCGGGAGTAGCTTTCAAAGGATTGAAGATTGGTGTCCAGATGCCGACGTACTGGACGGGTTCTCTACAAGAGGGGGACTAGAGAGAGATGGTTTTTACTTTGCAATCAAGGAGAATCGAAGGGAGGGGGTCAGGGCTAAAGTAACTGACTAGTTGGGTAATGTTCAGATAATTTGATTCCATGCGATGGCGGAAAATTGAAGCCAATAATTTGTGGTTTCTGGTTCGACGGTGCTGATGTGGTTTGAGAATTTAACACTTCATGGTTTCATATATCAAAAGATATGTATGAACGGTTCTGGATTCATCCTTTTCCGCTCTGTTGAAATCCTTAGAGAATTACAGGATTGAGCAGTAGTTTGATCGAATGCAGGCCCTCCCAAAGCCGTAGTTGCTTCGGTTTGTTGAGCAGGCGTATGACTTGGCTCAGCGAACTGTCGCTCGGTACTCTTCGAAATTCTCGAAACGGCGGTACACACTTCATCAACACATCGTCCTCCTCTGTCTCAAGGTTCGGAAGAATACAACGTATCGAACGCTCCTTGACGAATTAATCGAGATGCCTCGGATTCGAAGCGCTATCGATCTAGAGGAACTCCCATCCCCCTCGACGTTGTGTAAGGCGTTCAATCGCCTCGATATGGCGGTTTGGCGCGTCCTGCTCAATCTCCTAGTCGCACTCCTTCCGACCAACGGTGTCGTCGCGATTGATGCCTCGGGGTTCGACCGGAGTCACGCCTCGAAACACTATACTAAGCGAGCAAAGCTGACGATTCAGCAGTTGAAAGTCACGCTTCTCGTGGACACGAGGTCGAACGCGATTTTCGACGTACACGTAACGCCGACACGAAAACACGACTCGAAGATCGCTCCGTCGCTCATCAAGCGGAATACCGACGAAGTAGCAATTCTCCTCGGTGACAAGGGGTACGATGACCAGATGATTCGTGCATTAGCTCGTGAAGATGATGTTCGTCCGGTCATCAAGCATCGAGAATTTTCGCCGCTCCACAAGGCGTGGAACTCCCGGCTTGACGCTGGCCCCTACGGGCAACGTAGTCAGAACGAGACGGTGAACTCTCGCCTCAAACGGAAATACGGCACATTCGTCCGCTCACGACGCTGGTGGAAGCAGTTACGGGAACTCGCTATTGGCTGTCTCACCCACAACCTCGACAAGACACTCTGAACATTCTACAGAGCCGGCACACTAATCAGGCCGTCGAGATTGTACGACTGTTGCGACCCCAGAGATAACGAGAAGGAGGCTACCACCAATTGCAACCAAATTAACTGGTCTATTTTGTATCTCTGGCCCTAGTGGGTTCTGAAATGCACCAGTAATTCCGAAAAGAGCAAGACCGACTGCGCCAAGAATGAGAGTCCCAATCCCCCACTTGAGTTGGTCGTTCATACTCGGAAGAAGCTATCGGATAAATAAAAAACTGTGCCAGAGTCGGCGATTGGTTCGCAGTTCTACCCAACAACTGCTTTAGCGGGAAAGTGTCGATCCAATAGGACTTCAACAGAGCCTGTTTTTCCTATCTAAACCCGAAGGCGTGACGACGGCAGGCACTTTTCAATGAGTGCGAGCCATAGATGAGAAAGAACGATGTTGTCAACGTCGTATTTGTCGCGGAGTTCGGCAAAGAACGTTTGAGCAAGAATACTGCTAGTTCTAGTTACAAGCGCTGTATAGAATACTTGTGTTGTCTGTGGATCGACAGCGGCCTACAGTCAGTACTGTCCATTCTTGAGTCAAATCATTCCATTCCCCGGAATGTCGGGTTCTGATCGAATTCTAACTATAGATCGGTTTTGTAAACCCAAATGCGAACGGTGGAGAGTGCTCGCTCGCCACCAAAATGTGAGATTCACCTTGGGATGGCAGCAACCAACAACCGGCGTCCTTGGTATTGATCAGTCAGGATTTAATCGCAGAATAAATCATAACTGAAAAATTTATTACAAGAGAGTCAACTAATCCTCTCGGAGAATCCGAACTTCTGGAGCTTTTTCCCCAAGATACCACCTTTCATATGCTGATGGCAAGGTAATCATAAGTAGAATAAAAGAAGTGAGTAACGCTCCACCAAGGGCGCCGTGAATCAGTAGTTCAAAAATCGTACCATCCCCAATGGGGACCAATAACACACTTAATGCAAGCCCAATAATTGCTTGAATAAAGAACCTAAGTTGTGAATCAAATTTAGTTGACATTAGCCCTATTATCTGAAGCGCAACTCCAAGTAAAAGAAGTAGAAGTGCAACCGGTGCGAATCCCCCTATAGTCTCTGGAAGGATTGAATTGATAATAAATCCACACGCCGTGAAGACTGTCCCAGTTACAAAACAAAATGCAGGATATGAAACAAACCCTTGTTCTGTGAAGTAATTCTCCATATTAGTAGATGATAATCATCACTGTATTAAAGCTTAACCCTTATACTATCGCGGAGTTCATACGAGGATGAAGAGTCTAACAGTAGTTTTCAGAAAAACACATAGATAAAATAATTATTATCCACTATCGTTTAGACTTGGTTGAATTAAGGTTTTGGAGCAATAACGACATCACGACTGATATTGAAGACGATATTCCCTCCCAATTGATCATCCCACCTATCCAAATGTATTAGTGGTTATTGAATTATTTTATTCCTGACACTTTACTCAATGAGTTCATAAAATATTAAATCATCATTCATTTTAATAGTCGATATGCGGTTCTCGTCTTCCAACAAATCAAGATGGCCAATGACTTCAGACATCCCAGAAAACATCTCGGTAGCCGGAAGTTCTGGAAACATCTTCTTCATAATCTGAAACGCTGTTACTTGCTCATGGTCAAGGACGAGCTTAGCAATACTTTCTTTCCGTTCTTTGTGATGTATGATGGTCTCCCGTGCACGATCCTCGAGATTCAGTATAGGCTCCCCATGACCTCCAAACCCCATTGTCGCCTCGATGCCGAGAATCTTTTTCAACGATTCCAGATATGTTGGCAAACTACGCGTTCGTGTATTCGAGTTAGGAGTTACCGTGAGTAGTGGGTTTGGAGTGATATCGGGCAAAACATGATCACCAGTAAAGACGACCTCTTCGGTTGCTGCTAGGAAACAAAGCGAACCGGGGGCATGACCAGGGGTTGAGATACATTCCATATCGACACCAACATCGATCATTTCCCCATCAGCTAATATGTCTGTGACAGCAACCGGATCATAGTAATCAGTGTATGAATCGGGTAGTTCGAGGACTGTATCAACCGTGTCGGTGGGCAATCCCATCGAAGTCAAAAACGGTTGAAAATACTCTTGTTCTCTCTTGAAGTGATCGATTGGATTAGCCAATCGATTAACAGCATCTTTGTGAGCAAATACATCCGCACCTGAGCAATCGACGATGCGACCAGCAAGTCCAAAATGATCCATATGTGGGTGGCTAATAAGCACTCGATCAATTTCGCCGATACTGTAACCGATTCGCCTGAGTGACTTCGTTAACTCCTTATACGCCTCTTCAGTTGATGGGCCGGGATCGAGAACTGTAAGGTCGTTTTCAGGGAAGATATAACAATTCACTCGACCGATTCGGAATGGTGTCGGAATCGGCGTCTTTTCCATTATCTCCATATCCTCAATATTGATCTCCATCTTATTAGAGTCCCTCATCGATAAAAAACTTCCAGATGTCTTTGATGCCATCCAATTGACGACAAGCATTTTTCCTTCACTTAAATAGGCTTTCTAAATAGCATTGGATAAATACGCTTTATCACCCTGAGGTAAAATATGGCCAATGATGACTCAAAGATGGAAGGCAGCAGTAGACACCCCCAGAACGATCAAGCACCATATTGGTCTGAGCGGAAAAAGCGCACCCAAGGGTTGACTCGGCTGACCTACGAGTACTTCGAGCGGTCCCGACGAGAGGACGAGAACCTCCGTCGAGCGTCGGACTACGTCGAGCGTGACGTGCTCGCGTTCCCGACGTGGCCCCACGAGATAATTCGCAACCTCGCGATTACGTCCTTCTTCCTCGGGGCAATGTTCTTCCTCGCCGCGGCGGTTCCGCCGCACATCCCGGGGCCGGCCGACCCCAACTCTACGCCGGCGGTCATCCTGCCGGACTGGTATCTGTACTGGTCGTTCGGTCTTCTGCAAATTGGCCCATTGAATCCCGAATTGGCGGTACTTGGGGGTGAAAGGCTAATGTCAGATCGAACGTATGGCGTGTTGGCCAATATAATTGTCGTCGGAGTTATTGCTATTGTCCCGTTCTTGAACAAAGGTAGCGCACGCCGTCCTGTTGAAGAGCCTCTTTGGGCAGCTGTTGGGAGTGGTGGTGTTATCTTTGCTTTTACAATTTCATTAAATGCTATTGATAACCTTATCACAGACGTGTTTTCACTCACCAGTAATGAACTGTTCCTTCTTACATTCTTTCTGCCATTTGTGGCCGTATCTGTCGCCTATTCGGTGCTAAAATCAATGAGGATGGGATATATGTTTGAACTCAACCGTCGGTACTACCGGCTCCGCCCGCCGAAGTGACTAACATTGTGTCTGTTCGATAGTGTAACAAAGCGGCTTTTGGGCCCCTCTGGACCAATTTGGAATCCAGCCTTATCCACTAATGGAAACAATAATCACTCCGCTTACGACAATACTTACTGCAACTACAATCGGCCACGTAACTCGTTCAAGCCTTGATGGCATAAAGAAAAGTGAGAGGAGAACGACAAAGAGTGTATTCGTAGCGAAAATCGGTGCGATAATGTTTACTGGAGCAACTTGGAGGCCATAATAATAGCATAAAAGAGAACCGGTGAACGCCACTCCAGCTAAGCCGAACCATCGAGTACTACTTGAATCACGGATTTTTCGGAGTGGAAGCGTACCTCTCATCCGTAAATAAACCAATAGGCCAAGCAATGCTGCCACAGTCTTAATAACTAGTCCGACTGGTGCAGGTGTACCTGAATCTAGTCCGAAATTCGCGAAAATCGGTTCCCAACCAACTGAGAATGCTGCTGCAAATGGAAATACTAGGCTAGTGACTAACTCTCGGCGAGTAAGATTTTCAGAGTTATCTTTGCTCGTCACCCAAGTGAGAAAGGTAACGCCTGTAATTACGAGAAGAATTCCAAGACCGTGCATTACTGTTAAGGTTTCTCCCAGAAACAAAATCCCGAGTATCGTTGCCACCAGTGCCCACGTTGCGAAAATCGGTTCTGTCCGGCTAGCTCCGATTCTCTCTATGCTCTTGAACCTGAATAACCGAGCCAGTAACGAACTTGCGATTCCTGCTGCGGCAAACGATGCTATTGACACATTATTAAGGCCATACGCTGGATAGTATATAATCACCACAATTGGAAGTAGGATAATACAATTGACAGATAGTGTGATAAATACGGCATGGTTCATATCCCCTTCGTCTGAGCCAAGCCTGATCAACAAACTTCCGATCGCCGAACAAAATGCAGCACTAAGGGCTAAGAGAACTCCGAACAGGTAAGCGCCTTCCATTTTCTATACCTCTCCCCGAGAGTGGCTAACACATAATCTCTTGGTATTTGAGTCTAATTGAATCCCCAGACCGACAGTGGTTGAAAAGGATGGATCAGTTGAAGGTCGGAACTATCTCGGATTTGAATTACAGTTGAATTGCTGTCTCTCTGAACTTACTTCATACACGGAACCTATTGATGATAGCCGAATCTGGAAAAACCATTTAACCAGTCACTTCTTCATTAATTTGCGGAGTATTTAAACACACGTTCTATATAGCGTCGAACTCATGTCATATGGGTTCGAAAAAGGAGGTGTAAACACACCCATGAAAGCAGCAGTATACCGCGGCTCAGGTAAGATCCAAATTGAAGAACGACCTGATCCAGAGATCAAGAAGCCAACAGACGCTATCGTTCGCGTTACGCATACCGCTATCTGTGGGTCAGATCTCTGGTTCTACCGAGGCGATGAGGAGTATGAAGGGGGAACTCCCGTAGGCCACGAGCCGATGGGTATCGTCCAAGAAATCGGGGAGGATGTTCGTCACGTCGAACCAGGCGATCGGGTATTTGCCCCGTTCGCATTCAGTGGTGGTGAATGTGAGTTCTGTCGTAAAGGGCTCCAAACAGCTTGTCTCCCTGGAGGGTTCTTTGGTCCGAGTAGTGGGTTGGGGGCACAAGCTGAAAAACTCCGAGTTCCTCTCGCTAATGGGACGCTCGTTCGTGTCCCCGACCGCTATGCGGACGACGAGGATACTCTCGAAGCCCTCCTCCCACTGACGGACGTAATGGCAACTGGTCACCATGCTGCTGTCTGTGCAAATGTCAAGTCCGGTGATACAGCTGTTGTCATAGGCGACGGCGCAGTCGGGCTCTGCGGTGTTCTCGCGGCACGACGTCTCGGTGCCGAACGTATCATCGCGGTCGGTCATCACAAGGACCGTCTTGGTATCGCCGAAGATTTCGGTGCGACCGAAACCGTTACAGCTCGTGGAGAGGAGGCCATTGACAAAGTTCAAGCGCTCACTTACGGTGGCGCGAACCACATACTTGAATGCGTTGGTGCAGAATCCGCTTTGGAGGTCGCTGCGGGGATCGCACGACCTGGCGGTACCATAGGGAATGTCGGGGTTCCACATGTTGAAAACCCAGCGTTCCTCCAGACAATGTTCTACAAGGACGTCACGCTCAGAGGAGGTCCTGCGCCCGTTCGTGAGTACGCTGAGGAACTCATGGCTGATGTTCTTGAGGGGACTCTAGATCCGTCGCCAATCTTCACCAAGACTGTTGATCTTGAGGGTATTCCGGAAGGATATAAATCGATGGATGAACGGGATGCAATCAAAGTTTTGGCAAAAGTCGGTCAGTAGACTGCGCATCTTCGTCAAGGTTGCTCAAAGAAAATTTTCTATGGAGCATTTAAAATACTGTATACGGTGTCACAGTCAAAGATAGACCCCCAAATTTTGGGGTGTAGATCTACTTCATCGGCTGAAAGCCAAGTCCTAGAGTACACAGGCTAGGAATCAGCAGTACTCTTGATAGAAGGCGACGTCAACCGAGTTTGACAAAGCAATGTAGCTCGTCGAGAGTGACATCCCTGACTATAGAGCGAACAAAGTAGAACACGCATGCTGGAGCACAAGTCCAGTGTAACGCACGATTCCGGAATCGTGGTGATTCATGAGGAGGGACGAACCGTGTCAAAGCGACTTGACCATTTCTTTCTAATTACCAATCACGATATGCACAGGCCGATTCGCGGCCAAGAGCACAGACTGAGTAACACTCCCGAAAAGAACTTTTCCTGTAGGGCTACGCTTTCGACCAGACAATGCGATCATGTCTGCATCTATTTCCTCAGCAACGGATACAATTTGCTCTGTCGGATCCCCATGTTCACGTCGGGTTGAAATTGTTATCTCCGCTTCTTTTAATATTTCCGTGGCAATAGAAACGCTTTCTGGGGGTTCGGACCCTTCAAACATGTCTTCAGATTTGATTACGGAGTCATCACGGTATTCAAAATCTTCGAACACGTTCAATATTAGTACGTCTACATCCTCCGGATCCCTTGGTATATCAACTACTGCCTCAGCGGCTTGTTTTGCTCTCTGTTCATTTGAATCGATTGCTAAGAGAATTCGGTACATGGTTTTTGTCTCACTTTCGTTGCTGTAGTATCCTTGCAGTCCTTACCACTTATCTCTTATGTGAAAATATAGAATATTTCACCTCGAGTAAGGTACAAATATTGGAATGTCCATCCAAGATACCCTGAAACAAATTTGCCAGAGGGAGAATATTAATTGTTCGAATATGAAGAAAAAAGTCCTTACTCGAACCTACTTACCCACTCATCAAGGACTTCGCTTCCAGGTAGTCCACGCTCATCGAGATTACTGGACCAGTGATCATAGACCGGTTGGATTGCCTGATTCATCGCGCTATCAGCTTCAGTCTCATAGAATTCCATTTCACCTGATATTTCTTCTCTCACCTGACCTGCCTCCTCGTCGATTCGAGCGCCAACTTCAGCAGAGAATCCCTCAGAGACTGTGTTGAACACGTCCTGTGTGGCCGTATTTAGCTGTTCAAGAGCTTCGTCTCGGATTAGTGTGAATGCAGACCAACCAGCTAGGTGCACGTTGTTCGTACAATAATCGAGATATGTCTGCATATCATACGCCGGCAGGCTTGGAACAGTAAATATAACCGAATCAATGACTCCGCTCTCCATGGATGATATGACGTCTGCGCCGGACATTTCGACCGGTGTCGCGCCCAACTCTTCGATAGTTCGAGACATGCCTCCTCCACCAGACCGAATACTCAGTCCTTCCATGTCAGAAAGTGAGTCTACTTGATTATTCGTAGCAAGCTGATACGGGGGCAGCATACTCACATGTAGTGGGGTGACGTTATGATCGCTGAGCTCTTCTTCGTATAAGAAGTCTTGTGTGAGCTGCCAATACTCTCTGGCCCCTTCCTCTGTCGAACTGTAGGTTCCGGGCACAGTCGCGACTGTAGAAAGCGGAAGCTGATCAGAAACATATGAAGGACCAACAATGGCGATGTCTGTTGAACCTGATTTTAGAAGGTCGAGCAGCTCCTGAGCGGAACCTAGTTGTTCCCCAGGGAACATCTCGAATGTGACTTGTCCATTAGTCTCTTCAGTCACTCTCTCAGTATACGGAACGACTCCGGTTTGCCGAAGATAGTGTCCCTCTGGGTATGAGTCAGCGACTCGTAGGGTGGTGTTGGTGAATTCGTTATTGCCACCATTGCCCGTAGTGGAGTTGTCTCCACCATTGTTGCCATTACCCTCGCCAGTACATCCTGCCAATGCCGCTATAGAGCCTGCTCCGACCGTTTTGATGTAGGTTCTTCTTTGCATGGTTAACGTAACCTATACCCCAAGTTGGACCTCTCCGACTTAAAATTTTGGGTAATCTTTGCATCCGCCTTGATTAATAATTAATAACTCGGGGGACTACGTGATTCTTCATTGCCGATTTGAGACTCAGTTGGTGAGTACTCATTTTGCCAGATCTCTGAGCCTCGTTACGATACCGTGTGAATGAAAGCCATAGATGGTTTTAGGAGTCTGGCACTTATTTCCTACCCTGATAGTGAACAAAGTTTCCATATAGTTGTGCGAGGTATTTGCGGCCGTCATCGTTTCGAGTGGTGTGGATTTGAATGATTATCCATCCTTGATCAGGTGCCATAAGGTAGCTTCGCCACAGGGTGTGAATTTAGTCCTAGTTCAAAAAGTAACAATCCTAATATTGTTATTTAGATGGTGAAATATGATGGCGATAATATATGCCGCGATGATGAACAATAGGTGCAGGTATATTCAAAACATGTAGAGGTATCTAAACAAAATGTTTACTAATGGCTCCTCTATGGGTCTCCACATAACGTGGAATATCAAGAGTTATATCTCGGATCCTGTCATTGAGGGTTACAACATGATGATTAGATGTGAAACTTCAACTAACACATAGTTCACTATAGCGGTAGAGTGTGGTCTAAGGCAGGTTCCTCTATGCTCGTGTATGGCACATTGTTGACTTCACGTAAAGATTGAAAAGCAAGCATGAGTGCTTCGGAAGATCTGTCCATTATACGAAAGCCACACATTGCCAGAGCGCCGGGTGTGGCTCGCCTGTATTGTCGTGCACATCCCATAGCATATTTCCTCAACATTGACGCCACCCCGATAGTCGAATCCGTCGTCCTCATTAAGTGACTCGTAGGCTTGCAAGCCATCGGTATAGACTTTCAGCGGACCCTGCTGTTGCTTCCGAGCAGGGGTTGAAACGTCAATCCCTCTACGGAGTGGATGTAAGTCCCACTACTACGGTTAGCAAGACAAATACTTGTGGCTCGGTAAAGGAATACGCCCGCACGTGGTCATACTACTCTAGCGTGGTCAGTCGTCGCGCTAGCGACCCTTTTCCCGGCTTTGTAGAATAAGTCACTGGCTTTATCATCCCTTCTAATCGTGGCCGAATCGCGCTCATCTGCCCGTAGTAGGCGTAGAAACGCCTGTATACACCCTTAGGAAATGTCGAATAGTACCAGTTGCCAAATAATCGAATTCAGCGGAATGTAGGTGGCGATACCACTTCCTGACAACGGTATCGTTGAGTGCTCGATGTGGGGTCTGTCTTGTCGTTGAACGTCTGGCCGCAATCCTTACCCAGATACTGGTGTCCCTCTCGATAGTTGCTAGGCCGAATCCGATATCGACGCCCGTGCTATTGACGCCGTCATACCAGCAGAACTGCTCAACAGGTTGGGGTTCAACACTCCAAGACGAACACAGTGATTGGCGTCATCGTTCGTTAGGTAGCACGGCCTGCCACCCTTACCTAGTGTGATCTCCAACTACTGATTTAGTCCCTAACAATCTATACAATTTTCCGAATTACATACCGCTGTACAATGGTCTATAAAAAATATAAAACCGTTTTCCTTGTCCCTCTTTTTTTGGATAATTGAGGGGGACGAAAGACAGTATGCACCCAGCATCGGTATCGTTCTTCAGGAACTCACTGAGAAATCCGATGTCGCCGATAACCTAACTGGCGTTGATGAGGTTCAATGATTCTAACTTTTCTTACTCCATGATTCAGCCAGCCTGAATAGTATGACATAGCTGAAGACAAATTATAAGGACCTAGGAGTTCACCAGTCCCATATGGGGCCTGATAATAAAGGCGAAAAAAGCGATCGAGCCAACTTAGGAAGGGTTGACCTGCAAACTTTCCTGCGAATAAGAGAGATAGGATACAACACGCTGGATCTTTTAGCTTCAGGTATCTTGTTTGTAATCATGGGGGTTACTGTCCTCAATGCGATAGGTAGATATGTTTTTAATCAGCCTATTTCCGGAACAATCGAGTTCGTCGAGATCTATCTCATGGTCGCAGTCATTTGGTTTGGCGCTATTCCCCTTCAGCTGAATCAGTCTAATATTACTCTCGATATCTTATCGAGAAAATTTAGCGAACTGACTGACTCCGTTGTCAAAGCTGTGTTTCTGCCGTTAATCACTCTCGTGATGAGTATTGCATCCTATGGCGCGTTTAATAGAACTGCCAACTTGTTCGAAGTTAGGGCAACAACAACGGGTTCTGTTCAGTTTCCAACATATATCTCGTGGGGGATGCTTACCGCCGCGTTAATACTATTGACTTCAGTGCTGCTATTCCAATGGATTGTAAATATTCGTAAGATAATCAAACTGCTTCAAGGGAGTGAGGTAACCCATGATTGAGCTATTTCTTGCTTTGGCTGCCGTACTGGCTTTCTTCATGTTGCTAGGTGTACCAATCGGATATGCAATGTTCATTACTGGATTTGCAGGTTTATTCCTTACCCTAGGTCTCGAGCCAACTATCGGACTTCTCACCAGTGTCGCCTATTCCCAAACCGCTTCATATGTCTTCTCCACAATCCCAATGTTCATACTGCTCGCTGAATTCTTGAACAAGTCAGACCTACTGGATGACACCTTCGAATTTATGTATAGGTGGACATCATGGCTTCCAGGTGGACTTGCTATCTCGACCACCTTGGCAAATGGCGGATTCGCAGCTCTATCGGGATCAAGCACGGCAGCATCGGCCGCCCTTTCGAAAATTGCTGTACCAGAGATGCGGAAATACGAATACGAAGATAAACTTTCAATGGGAACAGTTGCGGCATCTGGGACATTTGCGATGATGTTCCCCCCAAGTATCGCTCTTATTGTCTATGGGATTCTTACTGAGACCAGTATCAGCGCTCTATTCATAGCTGGCATGATCCCGGGTATCCTGACTATGTTAGCGTACGTACTGTTGATAATCATCTGGGTTAAATGGTCTCCCAATCTTGCGGGGAAGCCGGCGCCCGCTTTCTCTTGGAAGGAGCGATTCGAGTCCTTACGTCCAGTATGGCCTGCCTTGCTCCTCATCGCAATTGTCCTAGGGAGCATTTATCTAGGGGTTGTAACACCAACCGAGTCCGGGGCAATGGGGGCCTTTGGCGCACTCCTAATTGGGAAGTTCATTTACGGTTTGAATCTTCCCGACATGCAATCTGCACTATCGAATACTGTACAGACGACAGCGATGATTTTCATCATTATTCTTGGTGCGCTTGTGTTAGGACGATATCTCGCTATTACAGGGCTCACTACCGCGTTGATCCAGTTTGTCTCCGGGCTTCCATTAGGCCCCCATGGTATTCTTATAGTCCTGTTGATAGTCTACCTAATCCTGGGTATGGTTATGAATCAGACCGCAATACTGGTTTTGACTCTGCCAATCACATTTCCTCTGGCCACCCAAGGGCTTGGATTCCACCCGATTTGGTTTGGAATAGTCGTCATCAAAACTGCCGAAATTGGTATGGTAACCCCACCGTTCGGATTGAACGTTTTTGTGGCGACGAGTCAAGTTGATGTGGATGTCTGGGAAGCGTTCAAAGGTTCATCACGCTTTATCATTGCAGACCTAGTGGTACTTGCTCTGCTCATAATGTATCCGCAGATTGCTACCTGGTTGATTCCCTAACAAGGTATAACCAAAATTTGCGTTTAGATTGTTTTCCATCTGATCTCGATCATTGATTGGATATATCCTCGGTAACGGAGTTTTCTCAGATTCGGGTTGCTGTGATGAAGTTGGCGTGCCGGCATTACCTAAGGAAGTTTTGCGGTCTTAGATTTCGTGTCAGTAGAGATCTCTGCACATTCATCCACGGCGACTAGTATGAGCTGAAAACCGGCGAACGGTCGCAACTGGAACTCCCTTGGAGAGGAACTCAAAGACGAGTACGAACTTGGCTATTGCAACCATCTTCGGCTTGGTGTTGCTGGCGACCTGAAGTAGAATGGCGAGCAGGACCGTTTGGAGAAACAACACGACGGAGCGAGCGACAGGTATAGTGCGTTTCAGCCTCCCACTGTACCCGATCTCGTCAGGGGTCAACTTAACTTCTGAAGAGGATACGATAAATGTAGACAAAACCCGTCGCCTGTACCACCGCAACCGTCCAATAGTCCTGTTACGAAGACTGAAAAGCGATTCACACGCTCCACAAGGCGATTGAAGAAGTCCACCCGTTAACAGCAAAACTACGCGAGAGACGATACAGTATTGTCATACATAGCTTATGTCGATGCCGAAGGCGCCAGCGCGACCACCTAAGGGGAGACTGATTTGAGATTTTATGGAACAACTGTATGCCGAAAATATCGCAACAGTGTCGCTGAGCGATTTTACAGATGTTCTCCCGAGCCATGGATGCGCTGAGAAACAAACCATCCCGCTCTGGGCGTTCCGGGCATCCATCCACCGAGTACCGTATAGATTGACCAGAGTTATCACACACCCTCGAAGGAGGAAGTTCCAGAGAGGTCAGCAAACCGGAGTACCGACGATGAGGGGCTTCTCCTAGGGTGTGACGTAGCACACCCCAGCGATGATCTCACACCTTCAGCACGAGGTTATCAACACCATTCGTTTCGCTTTCAGACTCATTCTATCGAAGGCAATAAATAGCTCTGCTCTCGTCATATAAGTGTGCAATTGAGCCTACACGTCATAAGATTAGAGTCACCGCCGTAACCGAAAAAGAAAGAAATTTTCTACGAGCACGTTATCCACAGGCGATTGTTAGGTTCCCACAGGCTATCACTCCCCTAAACGCCCACACCTTTCAACACTCCTTTATTAAGACTAAACCCAGGTCGACAGCTGGTCACCGGTGAGGACGCTTACTAATCAGCTACTGTGAAACCATGTGCAACCGATGTAGTTGCCTAGAAGAAACCGTATCGTTCATGGTCGGTAGTTAAGATGATAGTTACGCCACTCGATCGAGTAGGAAGGTGATTAGACTAGTACGTTACTAATGTTCTTTTTTGATTCTCACAGTCTTCGTTTGCAAGTATTCGTCGATGGACTCGACACCCATCTCTCGGCCAACACCACTCTTTTTGTAACCACCAAAGGGGGCCTCATGGGCATATTCCCGGTACGTGTTTACCCAAATGATACCAGCTTCCACGCTTTCACTCATCCGAATTGCCCGATCGACATCTTGCGTCCAGATTCCAGCAGCCAAGCCGTATTTTGTCTCATTTGCCAACTGAATAACTTCATCCTCACTCTCGAAGGGAATGACAGCGAGAACGGGGCCAAATACTTCCTCTTGAGCCAGTCTCATATCGTTCGTGACGCCCGAGAATACAGTTGGCTCGTATAGATACTGATATTGCTCGTGGGCAATCTCTCTCCCACCGACTTCGATTGTTGCGCCTTCCTCTTTGCCGATCTCAACATATTGCTTCACCTTCTCGAACTGGTCAGCAGTGGCGATCGGCGGCATATCATTTTCTTCATCGAACGGATCCCCCACATTGAGATCGGCAACTTCCGCTGTGAGTTTCTCGACGAACTCGTCGTGGATATCTTGATGAACAAAGAGCCGAGAGCCGGCCACACAACTTTGGCCAGCCGTGGGGAAGATAGCCTTGATTGATCCGTCAACTGCTCTCTCCAAGTTAGCATCATCAAACACAATATTCGGACTTTTCCCGCCTAACTCGAGAACGACAGAGGAAATGTTCTCCCCGGCACCACTTCCGACTTTTTGCCCAGCATTGAGACCGCCTGTAAAGGCAACTTTTCGGACACGGTCATCATCCACCAAGGCCTTACCGGCGTCACCGTACCCGTTTACCACGTTTAGAGCGCCGGAGGGAAGTCCAGCTTCAGTGAGGATTTCCGCAAAACGGATGCTGGAAACTGGCGTCATTTCGGAGGGTTTCAACACGACCGTGTTCCCGGCTGCAAGGGCCGGGGCAATCTTCATTGCAGCTAATTTAATTGGGCCATTCCATGGGGTGATGGCGCCGACGACACCATATGGTTCCTTCTGCGTAAAGATGAATATTGAATTATTAGTCGATTCAGGAGTCCGCCCTGATACTTTGTCTGCCAATCCTCCATAATACCGAAAGAGGTCGGGAACGGACTCAAGCTGGCCGAGAGACGAGGATAGTAATCGTGCGTTGCTTAACGTCTCAAGACGGGCCAATTCATCAATATGTTCTTCAATCGCGTCAGCAATATCGAACAGGATCTCTCCCCGCTCAGTAGCAGTTAGTCCTTGCCACTGGTCACTCTGGAAGGTGTGATATGCGTTGTCAACGGCTTCGGCAACGTCTTCTTGAGATGCGACACTGGCTTCTGCCCACTCTTTACCCGTAAGAGGGTATTCCACCCCGATTGTATCATCAGAATCGTGTTGTTGCTGCTGACCGTTAATGTACAAGCCAAACCGTTGCTTGTTCTGTGGAATATTTGAGTCTACCATATTAAATGGTCATAACCGCGTATACTTAGAAGTATCGGAAGATACACTGATACGTATGTAAATTCTCATGCTCCGCATAATAGAGGTAAATTGTTCCTGATCAGGTGTTTTTATTACTACCGGAGAAAACCACTTTATATGGAGCTAACAAACCAGAATATTGCAGAATATACACGACAGTTTTCTTACGAAAATATATCTGACGAGACAGTCGAACGAACAAAAAAAATAGTCCTTGATACTCTTGGCGTCGGAATTGGGGCCTACACAAGTCCTCCAAGTAAAGCACTACGAAGTACGTACCAAAATACCCAATCGCAGACGAACGGTACCATCATTGGTTCTTCACATAAAGTATCCGTCGAATACGCTGCGTTAGTCAATTCAGCGTTGATCCGATATCTGGACTATAATGATGCATATATGACGAGGAGAGGTGGATGCCACCCGAGTGAGCACATTGGTGCTCTTATTGCAATGGCTGAAGTTCAGAACGCATCGGGAGAAGAGTTGATTGAAGCGATTGTTCTCGCCTATGAATTGGAGGGTGCATGTACTGAAACCGGGTTAGCATGGGAGCATGACAGTTTGGACTACGTTTTATGGGGTGCGATATCAAGTGTTGCTTCCGTCGGAAAGCTCATGGACTTATCGTATGAAGAATTGATCAATGCTATCGGAATTGCAGTGACCGCGAATGCACCACTGGATATAGCACGCCATGGAGATGTCCAAATGTGGAAAGGGGTTGCTCACGGATATGTGACTCATAACGCGGTTCAGGCATGCCAAATGGCAATGAATGGTCTCACAGGTCCCGGAGATGTATTCAAGGGTCCCGGTGGACTAAACGAGCATATGAATGTTGACGCTCTTGAAGTAGGCGAACTAGCAGATGATACATCTGATGAGTATCGTGTCATGCGAACGTGCATTAAACCCCAGATAACAGCATATATGGCCCAAAGCCCTGTTGAGGCAGCGTTGGAGATAGTCAACGAACACGGTATTGATGCCAGCGAAATCACCACAATTGAAATACAATCATATCGTGAAGCTATAGGAATCCTTGCCGATGAAAACAAGTGGGGAGAAAATATTACTCGAGAAACTGCTGATCACAGCATGCCATATTCAGTTGCAGCTGCGATCGTTGATGGGGAGTTGAAAAAAGAACAGTTCAAGGACCATCGAATAAATGATCCAGCTATCCATCGATTGATGAATCTAATAGAGATAGAACCGAATGAAAAATTAGCCAAGTATAAGGATTCCTACCCGACATCCACGCCATCCATCGTTACTATCGGAACGTCAAGTGAAAAATACACGACTCGTGTGAACGACCCGATGGGTCATCCCAGAAAAGAGATGCCAGAAGATTTCCTTTTGGAAAAGTTCGAGGATCTCGTGGGAGAGTACCTATCTAAACAGCAACAAGAAAGCATTATCCAATTCTGCGATCATCTTGATCAGAAACAGAGTCTGACGCCGCTACTCACTTCGCTAGAGATATAGAGTATATCACCATTGATGGCCTTTTGTACGGACTTTTTATTCAGATGCTACAACAGAAAGACCATAGTATCTTAGGTTCTGATAACTATAGAAAATTCCCACTGACTAAGATTATGAATAATGCAGCATGCCAAATGTCTTATCTATACTCATTTCAACATAGCCTCGGAGCATTCGGTTGAGGTATTTTCCAGCAATAATTAAACTGTAAGATGGTATTAGCCGGAATAAATTGATCTGTGATAAAGCATCGTATTTTCTAGTCCAGGGATTCAGCGGATCGAAGACCATCTGCACAATAATACCACTTTTTGTTGTGAAACCACCGGGAGGCTGGCGTGCAATCGAAAGGTCGCCGCTAGCCCATCCTCCAAATCTCGGGGATTAGATCGGCTGATCGAAGATGCTTAATAAATGCAGTAACGGCCAATCTCAAAGGCGACGCCCACCACCGTAACGGTAGTATGAGGGCTTACTAATAACGAATAAATCAGACCCCGATACTGGCACGGTTAACGTGTGAAGCGCCACTCATGAGCGAAATGCCACTTCAGTTAGTCAAATTTGTTAAGCCAAGCGTTGAGGACCTCGGTTCCAGGTAATCCTCGGCTTTCCATGTCGCTTGCCCAATTGTCATAGACAATGTCGTATCTGTCTTCAAACGCATCAGCTGCGTTAGTATCGTAGAATTCCATATCTGAAGAAATCTCTCCCCGAACACGTTGTTCTTCCTCGTCTAAAGAAGTCCCAAATTGGGGAATGAATTCTTCCCCAACGGTATCGAACACATCTTGGGTGGCAGTATTGAGTCGGTTATAAGTTTCGTCACTTATTAGAAACATGCCACTCCACCCAGACATCATGGTATTTGTTGTGCAATAGTCTAAATAAACATCCAAGTCATAAGACGGGATACTGGGGATGGTGAATATTGCGGAATTAATTACTCCACTCTCCATGGAAGAGATGACATCTGCCCCATCCATTTCGACAGGCGAAGCACCGAGTGCATCAACCGTCAACGATTGTCCTCCCCCACCAGACCGTACACTCAGGCCTTCCATGTCGGACATTGATTGAATTTCTGTATCAGTGACCAAACGATGAGGGACGAGAGTGTGCGAAACAAGCGGCCTGACATTATGATCTTGTAACTCTTCCCCGTACAAGTACTCGTTTGTTATTTCCCAATAAGCTTCGCTCCCTTCAATCGCTGATTGATAGGTTCCTGGTAGAGTAGCAACCGTAGAAAGTGGGAGCTGATCGGACATATATGATGGTCCAGCGTAAACTATGTCTGCTGCACCACTTTTAACGATATCCAGCATGGAGTCTGCGGTGCCCAACTGACCACCAGGGAAAAAGCTGAATGTGACTTGTCCGTTTGTTTGCTCAGTTACTTGCTCACAGTAAGGAACCATTCCTAATTGGCGGAGATAGAGGTCAGATGGGAATGAAGATGCGACTCGCAACTCGACATTGTTAAATCCCTCATTGTCTGTGCTATCTCCATTACCACTGCTATCATTATTGCTAGGACCATCACCGTTGCCTGCACAACCAGATAACGACACAACGGCGCCAGAACCAATGGTCTTGAGGTAGGTTCGTCTTTTCATTATTATAACCCCATTTGACCTTATCGAGAGCTTGTTTCGTAATTACTTGGCTAGACATATAGCCCTTTTTTACCACGGTGATAACGGTAGCCCATTAAGATTTCTCGCCGGCGGAAGCGGCTTTGCAGGTAACAATCGATGAGCATTAAATCGAGGTTGATAACGAGGAAAAGTGGCTACATAGCATTCCGTACAGAATCAAAGATACTGCTCGAAGTTTCCGTGCTAAGGCGTTGGGAACTGACCCTGGATAGATTTTCTTCACCACTTCATCAATAACCACGATATTTCCGACTCTGAATTTCCTGCCGAACTGGTGACTTTCTAATTGTACTTTTTCGTCATGGTTTGAAAGGTCTTCTCGACTACGAGAACCGGAACTAGATCAAAAAGCAGTTCCTGATTGTCATCATGCGTATCAACCACGTCCGTCCGTTATAGAGGAGCGTTAAGGCACCGGGGAGCTGAGCGCTTCAAATACTACTGCAACAACACCGTTCGGGTCAAATGGTCGAATTCTTTTTGGAAATACAGAACTAGAAAGACCGTGTAGATTGATTTATACTACTGCAATAGTGAACATCAAATTCAAAACCTATATTTAAAATAACAACATTAACGTTATTATTTATAACTCCCAATATATCGTTTTGACCTATTTCAGTGCATCAGACATCCTGATTCAAGGTGATGTTTCTATTACCGCGATAGTGAATACCAAGTTATTCCCCGCTGCGTCTAAACTACACCTGATTTCGATGGGAAGTAGGATTGTGAGTAGTAAACGCCACTAATTAGTACTCTTTAGCGCCAGTATTCCTACATTTTCGATGCCAAGATTTGAATACCATGATAGCTATCACCACCGTAATAATGAACAAGATAATTCAACTGCGGATGAGTCTTCGATCTTAGATAGGAAGCCTACTTTCTAGTAACTCAAAAACGGGTTGGGACGTCTACTTACTGAAGGTAGAAACCAAGATGTCGTTGATCGGAAAAGTGAGACTAAATTAATGCCATCAACTAACCATTCAACAGTGACTCATTCCCAAATCTTCCGGAATATTATTTCGGCGTCCTCACGGTCGATATGTCGTGGGTTCGGGTCAAGATGGCGTTGTGAGTGGGTTGCAAGGTCAACTAGATCATCCATCTCGCCTTCCGCCGCACCGACGTTAGTTAATTTCTCGTCGAGGTCTAAATCATCACGGAGTCTGTACACGCCCTCAACAAGTTGGTGTGCACGCTCGCGCTGACCCCCGGTCGCATCATAGAGACGCGTCCCGAGGCGTGCAAATCTATCAACAGCCGCAGGTAGGTTATATTCGATAACTTCGGGGAGAACCATCGCTATAGCCTTTCCGTGGGGTACATCGTACATTCCTTGAATTCCATAAGCCAAAGAATGGACAGCTGCTTTTCCGCCGTTTGTGCGTCCAACCATCGCCATTGTCGCAGCGATTGCCATTTTTTCTCTTGCCTCTGGAGCTTCCGCTCCATGGAAGGCTGCATCACGGAGATTCTCTTCGATGAGAGTCATTGCTTCGAGACAGAGAGCATCCGCAAATGAATTACCTTCTTTTGAAATAAACGAGCCAATCGCGTGAGTAAAAGCGTCAAGGCCGGTTGCTCGAGTAGTTGGCGATGGCAGGTGCATCGAGAGATCTGGATCAATCAAAGCAGCTTTTGGGTAGATAGACGGATCCAATATTGCTTCCTTCTCACCACTTCCAGTCGGTCGGTCGTCATAGAACACCGATCCAGGCGAAACCTCGCTTCCAGTTCCAGTAGTTGTCGGCAGGAGTACTGTTGTGATACCCTGGTTAGAGACATTATCCCGACCGAATAGCTCATCAATCGGGCAATCATTTGTCAGGAGCACGGAGGTGGCTTTCGTTACGTCCATGGGACTACCTCCGCCGACACCGACGAGTGCATCTGCGCCGATTTCACGTGCCCGCTCCAAGCATTTCTCCACGTTCGAGACAGTCGGGTCAGGTTTAACGCCTGAGAAAATCTTGTATGAGATGCCCGATTCCTTAAGAGATGATTCAACAGAGTCTACGAGTCCCGCCTCAATAATCCCAGGGTCAGTCACGATGAGAACGGTAGCGTCTGAGTCCCCGACATATTTCGCTGTTTCAGCAACTGTCCCCCTTCCAAATCGGATCACGTCTGGACACTTGAAGTCCAATTGATCAAGTTTCCGGTACATAATTGTGACGTATGAATCTTGAAGTATAAACCTATCGTTCTTTGGTGAAGTGGCCGATTGGTCGGAGTCAATGTTCAGCGCTCACCCACTAACCAAAGCCCACGACAATGTTCCTTTTATTTAGTTAACAGTCCAATTCCTACGTAAAACTGGAGATATTCGGCATAGACATCACGATTTCCTTTCAATTCCCTATTCTACCGGTTGAAGCCGACACTACTCAACGGTTCACGAGAACCTGTTTACGGTAAACACCATCTCTTGGTACAGGAATATTGTTTAGCCTCTTATCGCAATATTATCTCCCAAGCCCCTCAATTAGTCCCTAATCGCCCGAGATAATACGTAGTTTTATGTGTATGGAATCAGGTGTTCTCCATGGGAGCCTATAACAAATGCAAAGACGAACCTACCTCAAGGCGATGAGTACCGGTTCTCTCGCCGCCATGGCCGGTTGTACAGGCGGAGAAGAGAACGGCAATGGTGACAGTACAACCAATGGTGGAAGTACAAGCGATGATAGCGAATTCAATAATATTGAGCTATCTGTCGCAGATATGTGGCCCGAGGATTTCTTCCAGCGTCAATTGGGTATTGTCCCTTGGACTGAAGAGGTGACCGAGCAAACAGATGGGCAAGTCACATTTGAGATGTATCCAAGTGGACAATTGGGTGATGGGAGCGACATGCTGGATCTTCTCAAAGCTGGCTCGACAGACATTGCAGCAGTTGGACCATCGTACGTGTCTGATCAGCTGCCACTCTCTACAGTCTCAACATTGCCCGGGACCTACGATTCTGCACAGGAAGGGGGGAATGCAATGTATGAGCTAGCAAATGGTATCTTGTACGAGGAAGAACTTCAAAGACATAATGTAAGGCCAATTCTCGCGGGAAACACGCCACCTTATCAACTTGTCACGAATTCCGAAGTACACTCTACATCTGATATGGAAGGATTGAACATACGATCTGGTGGAGGTGGCCATTCCAACACGATTGAAGCCCTCGGTGCAACACCAGTTGAGGTTGGTAGTTCAGATGTCGTTTCAGCTATGGAGAATGGGGTAGTCGATTCACTCTTATTCCCGATTATAACTATTCCGTCGTTTGATGCACAAACATATTTCGACTATAGTACTACGAACACCAATCTCGCTGGTTGGTCCGTCTTATGGTTAATAAGGGAGGAAGCCTTCAACAGTCTCAATTCAGCCACTCAAGAGGTGTTCGATACAGCTTCAGAACAAATACTCCCCGAATACGGGGCTGGTATTGAGGAGGCAAATGAATCGGCTAGGGACGAGGTCTCATCAGATATGAACTTCTACGAGACTGACGCGGTGGGTGAATTCGGAGAATCATTTGAATCTGTTTATCAGGATTGGGCGAGTGATATGAACGATCGAGGACTACCCGGAACCGAGGTTCTTGAAGCCTGGACGGACCAATTCGAATAAATATCTGATCTGCGTACTCTATTATTAAAGCATTACTCGTCTTTCAGAGCGCGTTGGAAGACGAAATGATTGTTCGCCGGTCTCATACGCTTCTTCGTTAAGATGGCGGACTAATTGACATTTTCAAAAGACGTTCCAACAGAGATGCCGAATCACGCAAATCATACCGAGAGATGTCTTGCCAAGTTCAACTTCTCGGTCGATTGTGAAGTCACTGCCACGTTTGTCACTCCGGGTCGGATCGACAGATTGATTGGTATTGTTTATTGAATCAAAATTCTTCAAGCACCGAAGGTTCATAGGCTATGTATTAGCTAATTTTTCCAAAAGGACCTCACTCTTGGTTGTGATTCCCGCCCGACGCACCCGTCTATTTAGCGCCTCGAGATGGGTCTGTTGGGAGAAACCATACTTATTGTCAGTTGATTTATACAAACATTTTTTAAAGAATGGATATTAGTTCATGATGATGTATACAATTAAGCCAATCGAGGCTGGCCTTGTCGGCAACGGCTCGACAAAAGGAAGGTGGACGTATCTCACAGATGAAGGGATGGCATTTCCGATACCGATAATTACCTTTCTTATCACTGCAGAGGGCCCAGATGATTTCGCCGCAATCGTAGATACTGGTATGGATCAGCCACCAGGGGGTGAGACAGAGTCTGGCTTGGAAATAAAGGGTTCTGGTCCTGAACCTATCCGGCGTGGACTTGCTGATGAGGGACTTGAACTCTCGGACATAGATACCGTAATTATGACACACTTACATATTGACCACACAGCCAATGTTGGCTTATTCCCGGATGCTGAGTTTCTAATTCAGCGAGCGGAGTGGGAAGCCGCACACGATCCGATACCACATATGAAGCACCGATATGATGAGGAGCATCTGGAAGAACTGGAGGAAGTTGATGTTACGCTTATCGACGGTGGGTTTCGAATCCGCCCAGGACTTGAGTTAATACTTGCACCAGGTCACACAAAAGGCATGCAAGCAGTTCTGGTCGAAACGGCGAATGAACCTCATGCAATCGTCTCTGACCTCGCATACACCAAACACAATCTTGAACCAGGTCTCTCAACCCTCTTGAATGGCAACCGAGAAAAAGTAGAAGTGACTCCATCCGAACTCGAATATATCCCACCTGGCCTCAATGTCAGTACTATAGACTGTTATGACAGTATTGCACGGATTTCAGAGCGCGTTGGAGAAGACGCAACAATGCTCCCCGGTCATGAAACTGAAATTCTTGGGGGAATATTCCCCGAAAGCTGACTAAGCGATTTTATTGGCGCACTCTTCAACAGACTTTAGTCGTCTAACATTTCGTTCGACTAGTCGAGATTATTGGTGTGTGAGTTGCTATAGCCAGCGTAAAAGATAGCCGAATTCCTCGGCCTGTTTAAATGTCGATTAGTTCATATTGTAGTTGTGCAAACTATATTTGGACATATTTTTCGACAAACCTTGTAGTAATCATTCGTGACCTGTGATAGGCAACGGTTCATAAGGCTCCTCTAGATATTCGATTTCGCCGTCTGTTAAATTGATATGGAGGGCCTCCACCGCTTCCTCTAGATGTTGGATGCTTTCCACCCCGACGATGGGTGCATCCACCCATTCTTTATGAAGAAGCCACGCGATAGCGATTTGCGCCATCGAAACTCCTTTTTGAGCGGCGATCTCCTCGACCCGCTCGTTTACCTCGATATTTCCCCCTTCCGCGTATGGACGTTCGTGAAGGTGATCATCCGTCTGGCCTCGTAGGGTTTTACTGATATCCTCATGCGGTCGGGTGAGGAACCCTTTTGCCAACGGACTCCATGGAGTGACACCGATCCCCTGGCGTTGACAGAGTGGTAGCATCTCGCGTTCCTCCTCGCGGTAGGCGAGACTATAGTGATTCTGCATATTTGCAAACCGCTCTAGTCCGAGGCGATCCGAGGTGTGGAGTCCATCAGCGAACTGGTGGGCCCACATCGAGGATGCGCCGAGGTAGCGAACCTGGTTGCGTCGGACAGCGTCATCGAGTGCCCGTAAAGTCCCCTCGATGGGAGTGTTGTAATCCCAGCGGTGAATATGATACAGGTCGACTGTGTCCATTCCCAGTCGGTCTAGGCTGTTGTGCAAGTCTTGTTCGATTGCCTTCCTCGAAAGGCCGCCGCGACCCTCTGGCGGATATTTCTCTGGCGAGCGAGTTGGGTGAGTCTTAGTTGCAACAACTTGCGAGTCGCGATCATAGTCCGCTAAAACATTGCCGAGAATACGCTCTGATGCACCCGAGGAGTAGATATTTGCTGTGTCAAAGAAGTTAATGCCGAGGTCAATGGCACGCTCGATAATCTCTCGGCTCTCGTCTTCTTCAAGCACCCAATCGAAATAGTCAGTCGTCCCGAAGCTCATACCGCCGAGGCAGATGCGACTCACGGAGAGACCGGTATCACCTAAGGTTGTATATTCCATATGTAGAAGTTGGATTACGTCATCAAATAATTAATGATTTGCCAGAGTACGATTATTAATAGATACGTAAGGTCGATCGTTACTGAAGATCATATCTCTTTGGACAAAGCGTCTGGAATAGTTCGAATGATTGCTAAGGTATAAATAAACGGACGACACACAGAACTATATCTCCACTGAAGCTAGCTATAGTCTCGGTCAAACGATGGTGCACGTTTTTCCGCGAATGCAGCTACAGCCTCAGCGTGTTCGGGATCATTAACACATTCCCATTGGTACTCGATTGCGAGATTACAGTACTCTTCGAAGGAAAGCTCCGGATCAACCAACCCGTTCGTTCTCTGTACGGCAATTGCTGGTAGTGACTGAATCTCCACAGCCAAATCATGTGCACCATCGAAAGCATCCTCATTTACCTCGGAAACAAGCCCGAGGTCGGCGGCCTTTTCTGCTGGAATGTCTCGGCCAGTTAGTAAGTATAGCTTTGCAGTTGACTCCCCGATGAGTCTCGGGAGGAGCCATGCACCTCCATCACCAGGGACGAGGCCTACATTGACAAATCCCTCACGGAAAATAGCGTCACTACTTGCAGTACGTATATCACAAGCAAGTGCAAAGTCGCAGCCAGCTCCAATAGCTGGGCCGTTTACCGCCGCGATAGTCGGTATTTCTGATCCGCGCAGCTGACGGACAACGTTTTGCACGGTCCACAGGAACGCGGCATAATCCTCTTTCTGCATTTCATCCCAGTCAGCCATATCGTCAACGTCAGCACCGGCACAAAATCCGTCCGTTCCCGTGAGAATAATTACGTAGATTCCGCTGTCTTCTCGGGCCGTTCGAAGTGCATCGTTCAATTCTAGAAGAGTGGTTCGACGAAACGCGTTGTGAACGTCTGGTCGATCAATCGTGATCGTCGCGATGCCATTTTCGACATCATACTGGATATCATCGTACATGAGATAACCCATCAAATACATTTGTTGGAACTCACTTAAATATGTATTCTTGGGCAATATCGATATTCAGCTTCACATCTTGGGTTGTATTCGCATTTGGAGTCCATCGATTCCCCTTGTTCTGCAGTCACCGCTAACAACTACCGCCATAGTGAACTAATTTTCTCAATTTTGTGTCATGGTTAACAGTAGAAATCTTGTTAGTGTCGGGCTGTTTTCGAAGTATATTAACAATGACGCTGATTTTGACATCCACCCACTACCGCGATAATGAACATCTACTGAAAGCTATTTCATAGCCTATCAGTTATTGTAAACACTTATTAGCACCTACTAGCGATTAAGCGCCACAACCAATGTCAGAACCATCGGAGGAATATAACAGGATTTTCTACGAACCCAGTGAGGAATTTGTCGAGGAGAGCAACGTGTACACATTCATGAAGAAACACGACATCGAAGACTTCGAAGAACTTCACCACCGGACGGTCGAAGAAGTCGAGGGAGAAGACGCCTCCGGTTTGGACTGGTTTTGGGACGAAGTCGTCGATCACCTTGGAATCGAGTTCTACGAACCATACGACCAAGTTCGCGACGGCACAAGGGGACCGCAGTTCACCGAATGGTATCTCGGAGGGGAACTTAACATCGCCCACAACGTCGTCGACCGTCACGCAAAGGCCGATGCCGAGACCCGAAACAAGGTCGCCACCATCTGGGAGGGAGAACCCGGTGAAGTGCGTGAAATCACCTATCACGAACTCCACCAGCAGACGAATCGCGTCGCCAACGCACTGGATGAACGGGGTATCGGTATCGGCGACACTGTCGGCCTGTACATGCCGATGGTACCCGAGATCGTCCCACTGCTCTACGGCTGTTTCAAAGTCGGAGCAATCGCCGTCCCTATCTTCTCGGGATTCGGTGTAGACGCCACATCCACGCGTATCAAGGATGCCGAGTGTTCTGTGCTCTTTACCGCCGATGGCTTCTATCGCCGCGGTAGCCCGGTCGAACTCAAAAACGCCGCCGACGAGGCCATTAAGCAGGCTGGTTGCATTGAGCAGACGATCGTCTACAACCGGCTCGACTCCACCACCGAAGACATCCCATGGGACGACAGCCGTGACGAGTGGTGGAACGACGCCGTTGGTACTCAACCCGCCGAGTACGAGACCAAATCGCTTCCGGCCAACCAGGAATCGATGCTGCTCTATTCGTCGGGGACAACGGGGAAACCAAAAGGGATTGTGCACACGCACGCGGGGGGTCTCGTTCAACCTACCAAGGAGATTTTCTTTTCGTTCGACCACAAGCCGTCCGACCGTTTCTTTTGGGTGAGCGATATCGGCTGGATGATGGGACCGTGGACACTTATCGGGAACCATGCCCTTGGTGGAACTATCTTCCTCTACGAAGGTGCCCCGGACGAACCAGAACCAGACCGTTTCTGGCGCATGATCGACCAGCACTCACTGTCGACGTTTGGTATTTCGCCGACTGCAATTCGCGCGCTCCAGAAACACGGAAACCAGTGGCTTGATGATCACGACCTTTCCAGTCTTCGTGTGCTTGGGTCGACCGGCGAACCATGGGATCCGGACTCGTGGGTTTGGTTCCTGAACAACATCGGTCGCGGTGAGGCCCCAATCATGAACATCTCGGGGGGCACCGAAATTTTCGGCTGTTTCCTCCAGCCGACACCCCTACACTCGCTAACCCCAGGTACGCTAGGTGGCCCCGCACTCGGGATGGACGTTGACATCGTCGACGCATCGGGTGAATCTATTGCAGATAATCACAAGAAGGGCTATCTTGTCTGTAAATCCTCAGCGCCGTCAATGACGAAGTCGCTGTGGAGCGGCAACGAGCGCTACCTCAAGGAGTACTGGACGCGCTTCGAGGACCTGTGGAATCATGGTGACTGGGCGCAGAAAAACGAAGACGGCTTCTGGTTCCTCCATGGCCGCGCCGACGATGTCCTTAACGTCGCTGGCCGCAAGGTCGGCCCCGCCGAAGTCGAGGGGGCGCTCATCGAACACGAGGCTGTTAACGCCGCGGTCGCCGTCGGTGTACCCGACGACACCACAGGGACTGCCGTCGTCACCTACGTTATTCTCAACGAGTCCTATGAGGAGAAAAACGACCTGCGCGAGGAACTGCACACACAGGTCGGTGAGGAGTTGGGCAAGCCGTTTCGCCCGCGAGAAGTGCTGTTCGTTGACGAATTCCCAAAAACTCAAAGTGGGAAGATTATTCGTCGAATCATTCAGAGCGTCTACAAAGACGAGGAATTAGGGGACCTCTCAAGTATCGAGAATCCCGACGCAATCAACGAAGTTAGCGAGGCGCGCTGAAACTAACGAGAAAGTATGGTCAAACCCCCTCTGCTTATCTGATGAGGCAATGTGTTTCTGACATTGGCGACGAAGTATTCTACGGGTCTATCCCAGATCACTCGGAAAATCTAGTGTCTCCCAAAGCTATATATGATTTAAATTCAAAACTGATAATCGATGACTCAGAAAGTTGGAGTAATAGGCCTAGGAAATATGGGCCAGACCATCGCACGCCACTTAGCTTCTCAGGAAGAGTTTCACGTATACGGGTTTGACATTGACGAGGAGTCACTTCAAACTGCTAAAAAGCATGATATTCAGACTACCAAATCTATCGGAGACCTTGTTTCAGAGGTTGAATTAGTGATTACGTCCCTACCGAATCCAGATGCTGTAAGAGCAGTTTATCTCGGCGAAGATGGTATATTATCTTCCCGTAAAGAGGGACTCATCACAATTGAGGCAAGTACGATAGACCCCGATACAACAACTGAGATAGCTGGGTCCTTAACAGACGCTGGTATCCATATCCTTGATGCACCAGTAAGTGGTGGTGTGGAACGTGCGGCCGATGGACAATTGACACTTATGGTCGGGGGCGATCGGGATATCTTCGATAGAAACAATGTTCAGAATTTGCTCAATTCTATCGGTAGCGATATTTATTACGCTGGAGAGACGGGATCCGGCCACACGTTAAAACTGCTTAATAATCTGATTGCTTTAGGGAATGAAGCGATCGCAATGGAAGTTTCTGCGTTAGCTGCTGAGTTAGGGGTGGACTGGGATGTATATCTAGATGTGGTCGGGAATTCTAGCGGGTCATCTCATATTTTCCGGAAAAATGTACCAAAGGTTCTGAATAGGAATTTTGATGCAACGTTCACATTAGAATTATCTCAGAAAGATTCCAGACTCGCCCTTGATATGGCCGACAACAGGAACTTCCCGGCTATGGTATCAGATCTAGCTTATCAAATCCGCCAAAATGCAGTTGCAAAGGGTTTCGGAAATGAAAGTATAAATGCCACTGCTAAGGTGTATGAGGACTTGACATCGAAACAGGTAGAAGCAGAACAAATCGACGAAGAATATTTCTCTTGGAAGGATAAATAACTACTAGGGAAAGATAGTAAACCGTACGTTTTGTCAAGCCATTATTGGGTTGGTCGCGCCATATCTCCCCAATAATATAACATGCATCCAATAAAACTTTTGTAAATTCAAATTCATTCTTAATACCGATCCTGAGTTGAGCCTCAGTAAGCATGTAAAACTTCATTTCACCTCTGCTTGTCTCTCTTATTATACATTATATCCACAGTATTATTACCTGCTGTGCCATCATAGGAGATATGGGAAACCCAGAGATTCCCGTACAACCACACCGCTATGGGATGTACATTGATGGAAAACAACGAGGCTTCAAGATCGATGATGATATTCATATTGAATATCCCCTAACAGGGGAACAATGGGCCTCGGTGCCTGAAGGAACGCCATCAATCGTTGATAAAGCAGTAAGCAATTCTTTTGATAGATATACTAGTGATTCTTGGGATTCATTAACAGCGAGTGCGAGAGGTGAACTCCTTTTTGACATTGCTGATGCAATAGAAAATAATGTTGACGAACTCGCACGGTTAGAAACGTTAGGAAACGGGATGTTACTCTCCTCTACCCGAGCTCAACTTGAGTCCATCCCAGATTACTTTCGATATTATGGTGGGTTAGCAGACAAGGTTTCAGGGCGGACTCCGGAATCGAAAGATGACTCATTATTCACTTTCACAAGGCGTGAACCATATGGGGTCGTAGGGGCTATTACCTCTTGGAATGCTCCTCTAAAATTGGCAACATACAAAATCGCACCAGCTCTCGCTGCTGGAAATACAGTCGTAGTGAAACCCTCTGAATTATCACCCGTATCTACTATCCGGTTTGCAGAAATCGCCACGGAAGCTGGTCTGCCACCAGGTGCGTTGAACGTCGTTACTGGATTCGGAGACGTTGGAAAGACGCTTACTGAGCACGATAAAGTTCAAAAAGTATCATTTACGGGCGGTCTTGAAACTGGAAAAAAGGTAGGTGCCAGTGCAGGGGAAACGATTTCGTCGGCAGTTTTAGAGCTAGGCGGGAAAAGTCCAAACATCGTTTTTCCAGATGCTGACCTGGAGAAAGCCATTGATGGGGCCATTGGAGCCATATTCGCCCCATCAGGGCAGAGTTGTGTAGCTGGATCACGCCTTTTCCTTCACGAATCAATACATGACGAATTTGTCGAGAAACTTGTTTCGAAACTTTCGGGACTCACAGTTGGAAACCCCTTTGATTCAGATACTGACTTACCTCCGATAGCAACTGATGAACAGTTCGAGAAGGTAAAACAGTATGTCCAAATCGGTGAAAACGAAGGGGGGACCCTGGAAACCGGCGGGAAACCAATTAATCAAGAAGGTCGCAAGAACCTTTTTCCGCCAACGGTTTTCACAGACATTGAAAATCAAATGAGAATTGCTCAAGAAGAGATTTTTGGGCCTGTTTTATCTGTTATTCGATTTGATTCCGAAAGCGAGGTTGTAAAGCAGGCCAATGATACGAAATATGGCCTGGCAGCAGGAATTTGGACAGGAGACATGGATCGCGCACTACGTCTCAGTGAAAAAATTGAAGCTGGCACTATATGGATTAATACATATCGGGAGCACGCATTCGAAGCCCCCTTTGGTGGTTACAAAAAGAGTGGTGTTGGCCGAGAGAAAGGAATTGAAGGAATAAATGAATATCTTCAACCAAAGTCAGTGCGTATAAAAAAGGAGGTTGAGTGATTGGTGCTGCATGTCACCATTCTAGTATTGTAATTCTGTTTGAATATTGTTTAGATTAACTGATTCCAGTCGGAAGCGCTAGCGACAGTATTCACCAAAATCATTAAGCACGGGACAGAACTCGTTACAAATTGTTCAACTCGGTGTTTGAGGTTTTAACGGTCATCCAATACTATTTATGTTTTAATATATAAAACACTAATCAGACACAAGATGGCTGACTGGAGGTTTAGAAAAGCGAGCAAATATGGGCCGACCAATCTCCGATCATAATCACCAACCGAGCATGCCGAGTCTTTCGATGCCGACTATAACGTGTTCCAAAAGTTGAACACCTACTGAAGGGGACAGGATTAAGTCTAGTCACAATCAGTGGAGTAGATTATCGCTGGCACGTGTGTTTTCGAGTATGAATCACTCTCAAACCATCACCCGCTCTTCATCCATAATTGAACACCGCTGTTTAATTCCCCCCAAAACTGTTAAATAGACTGAGATTCAGTATGACGGCATGGACAACCCACGGGGAACGAACGAGGTTGAAGCAGTCATCAAGACCTTTAGGATGATAGAACTGCTAGAGGAATTAGATGGGGCAGGCGTCACGGAGCTCGCAAATCAACTCGGATGGCCAAAAAGTACAATTCACAACCACCTTGCAACGCTCAAGCACCAGAAGCTTATTATTCAGGAAGATAATGAGTACAAACTAAGTTTGAGATTTCTTGCATTCGGAGAATACGTCAAGAACAAACATCCGTACACTCTAGTCCAAACGAGAGTTACCAGCCTCGCTGACCAACTTGGTGAGCGAGTCCATTTCGACGTGGAAGAACACGGTGATATTGTGGCCGCTTGCGTTGCCACCGGGGAAGACGCTGTTAAGACGGGGGGCGGACTGGGAAGACGACGCCAGTATCCTCATGCAACCGCTGCGGGCAAAGCAATTCTCGCATTTAAGCCAGAAGAATACGTGCAAGAAATGATTGAAAACAACGGGCTTCCGAGAGTGACAGCCAATACGATTACTGACGAAGAAGAGCTTTTTAATCAACTTGCTGAAGTGCGAGAGCGTCAGTATGCATTAAACAATGAGGAACATGTTGAGGGTGTGCGAGCCGTGGCCACACCGGTTCTAGATGACAATCAAGATGTCGTTGGAGCACTTTCCGTCGGTGGGCCTGCAAACCGAATAAAAAAACAGCGGATCAGGGACGAAATCGCAGATCAGTTACTTGTTGTTAAAAATGAACTTGAGCTTGAAATCACTCATGTGTAAGGCCTAAGGCGGTTGGGTCTAGCATTTCAACACGTCCTTCGGGATGGATATCAGTCTTCAATGTCATACCGAGATGGTCAAGTGGACTCATCAGTTTCTGCTCTCGTCCAGTGACCCCGAGCGGCTACATGTCTGGCCATGCTTTCAGGGCCCGTCTGGGCCCAGTAATAGACATAATCCAGCGTGCAGCGATTGCTTTCTTTAGGTTTCGGGCAAAGACTCCACCAAAGGTGTCTACAGGGGGGTTTAGCCCTAATACGGACACATCATAGGCGACAGCGTCTTCACCGATAGATATCGCCGTACCTTTACTCTCGAACGTCCAGCTTTCGAGAGAATCATCTCGCATCGCGCGGGCAACATTTTGGCCTACGTGCTCCGCAGCGTCCCAGGCAGCTTCAGCAGTCGGTGGGGCCGGAGTTTCGCCGGGTTGGTTAATTAGAGCAGAGTCTCCGATTGCAAAGATTCGCTCGTCTTCTGTCTCGAAAGTCATTTCGGCTGTAATGCGGTGGCTACGCTCGTCTTTATCCAAGTCGACATCCGTAACTGCATCACGGCCAGTAACCCCACCAGTCCAGATGAGAACATCGTAGTCGAGTTCCGTCTCGTCACCGATGTAGATGTTCTCTTCATCTACTTCTCCGATAAACTCGCCGGTCATGATGTTAACGTCAATATCTTCCAACCGTGTTCGAAGTGAGCGCTGAATTTCGGAATCGTGTCCTGGAAAAATCTGATCAAGTCCCTCAATTAGATAGATATCGAGTGGAGTCTCTTGGTCATCACGATATCCAGCAATCTCCCCCGCAGTCTGGATCCCCGATAATCCCGCGCCACCAACGACGATCTGGGCAGGCTTCGATGCCGTTGCATTTCTGCCAGCGTGCTGGATGGCGTTGTGGATATCGATTGCATCATCGAGACTCTTCAGTGTATATGCGTGTGCATCTAGACCCTTAATGCCAAAGAACGCAGTTTGTGACCCCAGTGCAACAATCAGATAGTCATAGTCGATCGTCGAATGCGCTTCGAGCTCCACGGTCCTCTCGTCGATATGAATGTCGGTAACTTTGCTCTGGATGAAGCGTGTGCGTTGCGATTTGATATCCTCGACTGGGATCGTGATTTTCTTCTGGATTGTCGGGTCACGAATACAACGATGTGACTCATGCAGCACGAGGTGATAGTCAACGTCCGAAATCCACGTGAGATTGACGTCAGGATCGAGTTCAGATTCGAGCGTCTGTATAGCACCAGCTCCTGCGTATCCGGAGCCTAGAACGACAACGTTCTGTGTCATAGATAGACATCTAAACCCAACTGATACAAATGCTTTGAAATTCGATCAATAGGCTCCAATCACCCACTCTGATCAGAGAGCAATTACTATCAGACCACTTAACTACGTTAGCACGACGTAATCGTACAACTCTCGAAATCCATTCAAACGTAACACGAATTTTAGTTAAACAATCGAACCGCGTAACTGACTGATTTTGAGGGTGGAGTATCCAGAAATTTTTTGCTTCATTCTTCCCACCGTGTCTGAGTATTGCCAATACAAAATATACACACATTTAAGGGAAGAGTTACATTTTTCAATTAGATTTCACTGTGTCCGTGTTGAAGACAGTACTCGGGGATGAAGCCGAAATCCTTCAAGAGCGCGATTTTCAAGTTCTCATGCTGGCAAATATGCTTGCTCCTCTATCGACATCGCTACTCTCGCCCATTCTTGATTCGTTAATAGATCCATTTGGAGCATCGACAGCGAACATCGGTCTACTGATATCCGCGGTCACTGCACCAGCAATAATTACGATTCCAGTGGCGGGCCTACTAGCTGACCGACTTGGAAGAAAACCAATTTTGGTCGTCTCACTTTTTTTATATAGCATATTTGGAGTGGCAATTGCCTTTACAACTAATTTCACGATAGTGTTAATCCTCCGTTCATTGCAAGGAGTAGCCTTCGGTGGTCTTACTCCAGTCATCATTACCGCTCTCGGAGATGTTTATGCGGGAGCAACTGAAGCGACGGCACAGGGTGTCCGGTTTGCAGGTTCTGGCCTTGTCCAGACTGGATTCCCATTACTCGCTGGGGGCCTATTGTTATTTTCTTGGCGGTTTCCATTCCTAATATATGCCATTGGGGTGCCTATATCGGTTATCGTTGCCCTGTGGTTCAAAGACCCAACTCATGATACTGACCAAAGCGGTCAACAAAGAGATGATTCAGGCGGAGAGCCCAAGTTCAAATTGATATGGAAGCTCATTTGTACTCCTCGAAATGCCTCACTTATTATCGCCCGCGGTCTCCCAATAATGATTTGGATCGGTTTTATAACGTACAACTCAATAATTGTTGTCCGTCTCTTAGACGGAACACCGACACAGGCAGGAGTACTGGTAGCAATTGCCAGTATTGCTTATGCAGCAGGCGCAACTCAAGCTGGCAGGGTGACAACGGTATTTAAGACTCGATTCTACCCTCTTATTGGCACAAATGTATGTCTGGGTGCCGGCTTTGCTATTTTCTTATTTGCACCGGTACTTGTCCTTGCAGGTGTTGGTGTCATCATAATGGGGTTTGGCTTCGGCCTCTCACTTTCGTTATATCGGAGTATTATCACAGGACTCGCTGGAGAGGCCCTCCGGGGAAGTATAGTAAGCGTCGCAGAATCATTCAGCCGACTCATTGCCACAATTACACCGGTAGCAATTGGCCTTGTAATTGGGTTTTTAGAACAAACAATGGGCCTCCGGAGTGCTGTCCAATTCGCCGGCCTCAGTATTGGTGCTATAAGTGTATTTGGTGGCCTCCTTTGTCTGGTCTCTGCTCGTCTTTCGGCATCAAGCCCTAGGTCGACCAGATTACAGTGACTGTATGCCTGAACACGAAAACTGGTAGAGAACAACCCCTTAGTTAGTACGTTCGAAAAAGAGAGAGTCTACCTTTCTATGGTACTTGTACCTTTATTTAATTGAAACCGTCGTGGCTTCAAGAAGCGATATTTTTCGGATCATATTGGTTTTTACTGTGGTTTAAAAAATGGACTCAGAATCAGTCGACAGTAACGATGACCTTTCCTTGGTGTGCACCATTTTCAAGGTAGTGATATGCGTCGCGAGCGTTCTCAAACGAGAATGATCGATCAATAATCGGTTTCATCCCCGTTGCTTCAATTGCACGCGTCATTCGTTCGAACATTACCCGACTTCCTACGCCGGTGACACCTTCAAGTTTCACTGCTTTTTGCTGAACAGGTGACGGATCGATTTGGCCATGTTTACCCGTCAATATGCCTATCAGGTGTATGTGGCCATCCTGACTCACTGCGCGAATCGACCGTTCGAGAGTTCCTGGGCCTCCAACCTCAACTATATGGTCAACTCCACCCCCTGTAATGTCTTGTACAGGTTCGTCCCACTCTGGTGTGTCAACATAGTTTATAGTTTCCCAGGCTCCAAGTTCGCGTGCACGGTTGAGTTTCTCGTTACTGGAGGATGTGACGATAGTACGTGCACCATGCATCGTAGCGAACTGAAGTGCAAACGTTGAAACGCCACCAGTACCGAGTACTAGAACTGTTTCTCCTGCTTCTAGGTTTCCGTCCTCAGCGAGTGTTCTCCATGCCGTCAAGCCCGCACACGTAAGGGTTGCTCCTTCTTTGTAAGAGAAGTGTTCGGGGATACGAGAAACGCTATTGGCTGGAAAGGTTGCGTATTGGGTTAGCGCACCGTCGATAGTCCCTCCCGTCGTTGCTTCGAGTTCTTTGGGGGTACCCTTACCGTGAATCCAGTCCGGTGCAAAAGGTGTTGCAACTCGGTCACCCTCGGTGAACCGATCAACATCGTCACCAACCTCAACCACTTTTCCAGCCCCATCAGAGAGTGGAATTACTGGCAGGTTTGCTCCTGGATACTCCATTTCACCGCTCGCAATTGCAAGGTCACGGTAGTTGAGGGAACAAGCCTGCATACGAATTAAAACTTCAGTACTCGATGGCTTTGGCTGCTCGCGCTCAACCAGTACTAGTCCCTCGTACTTCGGATCAGTCTCCTGTACTTCGTAGGTTTTCACGAAGAAGGATTGCGATTGTAGAGATATAATGTTTAGGGGGAGACGATACAAACTGGACACTACGTAGCAACCGTCAAACCCTATTTTTTTAATAATCTGTAGAAATATTGGCCAAAATAATTGGACAGATCCAATCCAATTCAATTATCCAGTCTTGTATTCCGCGGCCAAGGCCCCCCCATCGACTATAATCTCCGATCCGGTAACAAAATCGCTTGCATCGGACACAAGGTACATCACTGCGTTAGCCTGGTCTCTGGGCTCCCCCCATCTCCCGCGGAGAATATCAGGATCGACTGACCCGGTCCTTTCCCCGGACTTACCGACATTCGATCCTGTCCTCGTTGGTGAAACAGCATTTACGCGAATATTATCGTCTGCTAAGGCATTCGCGGTCGATTTTGTGAAACTCAGTATTGCTTTTTTTGTCATTGCGTAGGTGATAGTTCGCGGCTTGGCCACGTGGGCCGATGTTGATGCGAAATTCACGATTCGACCTACTTCGTCACTTTTTTTCATCGATTTTGCAGCCTCTCGTGTGCACAGGAATGGTCCACGTAGATTGACCTCTAGAATCTTATCGAATTCATCCATCTCCAGCTCGAACATACCAGCACGTTCTGTAATCGCGGCACTGTTAACCAATATGCTCACAGGACCAAATGCATCTTCTGCCTCTTGGACCATCTCTATCACGGCAGTTTCATCACTCACGTCTGCGGTGACGCCAATAGCCTCCCCACCACCTTGTTGAATTGAATCAACAGTTGATTCAATGCGATCTTTTTTGACATCTACGACAACAACTTGGGCACCAGCATCCGCAAAGCGTTCCGCAATTTCCTGACCAATATTTTGTCCCGCCCCAGTTACGATCGCTACATCTCCCTCTAAGTTAGTTTCTCCATCCATAATATATCGTGTGCACCTCGATTTATATTCTTTACCATTACTTCAGTTGGACACTAGAACAACGTTGTTAGTGAATTGGTTCTAAGAAGCTATTCACTTATTTATGAGTATATGAATACATGTCACTCAGGAAATATCAATTTCCCTTAACCATTATTAGAGAAATACAATAGCATTAATTTTAGGGAAGTATAAATATCCGACGTTTTGCTGTTTATTCCTAATCGATAACTCCAGAATCACGGAGATCTTGTATCTCCTGAGCACTATATCCAAGTTCCTCAAGAATTGAGTCGTTATGTTGCCCCAAATCAGCTAAAAAGGAGTTCGGATAGTCGAAGTCGAACTGATTTCCTTCAATAGGTGGTTTGGGAATTGTGATGTCACTCTCGTCCCCGATATTCACAAATTTGTCCCCCTCAATTAGATGGTGATTATCTAATATTTCGAGCGGTTTTTGTAATTTAGCGAATAGTAGCCGTTCTGAGGAAAGCATTTTAACCAATTCATCGGAATCAAACTCAAGGAGAGCATCCTGGATCTGTTCGTGAATCTCCTTTTGATTCTCCATTCGTTTTTCTTCACTATCGTATTTGCTTAGTTCCGGAATATTCAGGATGTTGATAAAGCGTTCCCAATGTCTGTCGTTCCAGATACCAATAAATACTTTTCCGGAGTCCTTTGTGTTGAATATATGGTAGACTGCGCGATGGCCACCCCCAACATTCAGTGGTGTGGGATTTTGTTCTTCTTGCGACGCAAACGACATTGATTGACCCATCATCATAACGGCTGTTTCAAACAAACCGACTTCGATGGAGCGATCTTCAGCTGCAGTCGGACGGTTCAATAATAGCGATTGGATACCGATTACGCCAAACATCGCAGCGGATAAATCGACCACAGAGAACCCACATCTCAATGGTTCTCCATCAATGCCGTTCATATATGCCATACTGCTTTCCAGCTCGATGGGATAATCAGTTCCAATACGGCTTTCAAATGGTCCATCGCCAAATGCCTTAATCGAAAGAGCAATCAAATCATCATATTGGTCAAGAAGGTTCTCAATGGAGAGACCGAAGCGGTCAAACTGACCGGGAGAAAAATTTTCGATAAGAACGTCAGCATCTGAAAGAAGATCGTGAAAGATCTCTTTACCATTCTCATCGGTTAAATCAAGTGACAAGCACTGCTTATCATGATTCAAGAACGGAAAATTACCTACGGCGATCGTTCCTTCGGTTGGGTAACGCTGTTGATCCCCGACACCAGGTTGTTCTATTTTGACCACGGTGGCACCCAAATCCCCCAATAATTTTCCAGCAAACGGACCGGCTACTGCTTGGCTTACTTCAACAACATTAAGATCACTTAGGTTACCCATTTTCATCTCAAATACTATCTTCGGCTATTATTAAAGTTTGGGTTTAACAGAACGCATAGTCTCTACTAATCTGGATACGACAATCTACCTATGGCTGGCTATCTTGACTTACACACTTAATTCTGGAATAATCTACACCCCGGTCAATTCCCACTGACTATGCGATTACTACCGTAATAATGAACAGTATATCTCTTAGTCAGCGTCATTCTGTTCTAATAACCAATATTATTAGAATTATTTGGAATTTCCATCACCCACACCATTATTAATGCCGATGCCACTACCAATTTGCCACAAATTAATGTATTGTTGAGAATTCGTGTCAGCAGAACGCATGCGAGAACCAAATAACATAATTAGACTTGTTATTTTTATCATTCACCGCAGAGTGTGCCAGCTTTAGGGCTAACGGGAAGAATAAATTATACCGTGATAGTGAACGGAATTGGGACCGAATCTGATATAGTACACACAGACAGTGGCCAACGAATTTGAATTCAAAAACATATCTCAGAATATTCTACATTTATTTGTTGTTTCTAACCTAAATCCCCATTTCCTCCGAGCCGTAACCGCTAATAGCACCTGTTCAGTAGGGCGGCACTATCCGATTGGCGGAATCGAGAGACCTCATCGAGATCGGGCCATTGGAACAGGAGTGGTGGGACTGATACTGGTCGAAGGGTCGTGTTTAGTTAAGCGTGAAAAGTGAGACGAACAGATTTCTTGGTATATATGCCAGAAATCGCCCGCCTCAACGCCATAAAGAGTGGATTGATTTGGTATTGTGGAGCGCAAGCGGACACCGAGCCGGCTATGCGTTTGGTATTCAATCGTATCTTGCAGGGCTTTCGCTGTCGAATACCGCTGATCTCCTCAACGCATTGGGTATCCAACGGAGCCGAAAAGCTGTCATGATTGGGTGCAGGAAGCCGATCTACAGCCAGAATCCGGGTAATCACCGAATCAGTATGTGCTCGACGAAACAGTGATTCGGATTAACGATCAGCAATTCTGTCATACGCCGCCGACGATCCCCAGTCGAACGTCCTTCTTCACGTCCAGCTGTTTGCGGCGACTATGACCACCCTCACAGAAATCCTCCTACGGACTTCGCAAAAACGGTGTCGAAACCGCCATCATTCTCGTGGATGGCGCGAAACACCTCCAAACTGCACTGCAACGAGCTGGATTCCGATTTCAGATGTGTCGCCACGGAAATCGGAACGCTGTCGAACGGATTTTTGAGAGCTGAATCGTCGAACCTCGTCGTTTCCAAACTGCTTCAGTCACGTCGACCCGGAAACCGCCGAAAACTGGTTGCAGAGCTTTGCTAGGATCCCTAATGCCTAACTAAACACTACCGGTCGAAGGCAGAAAGGACACAAATAGTAATTATTCAAACCAACCAGCGTAATACACGGCATCAATGAAAGCGATCTACAGAGCGACAGTTTGCTCACCCAAGCTTCTGACCCTGAACATAGCATAGGATACCCACGGTTGCTAAATTTTATATTTCCTCCCTCCGATTACAGATCTGTTAATGGAACTCGAAGAAATCGCGGACTATGCATGTGATACTGGCGAGGGACCACTATGGCACCCTGTGGAGAAGGCGTTGTATTGGTTGGATATCCATTCTGGTAGAATATTTAGATATAATCCTAACACAGGTAGTCACAGTACCATCCACGAGGGCGAACCATTGGGAGGGATGACAATTGAGGCAGACGGTTCCTTATTATTATTCCAACGGAGCGGAATTATTAACAAATGGACAGGAGATTCAATTGAGGTTGTCAATGATGAGCTCAAAGAAGAACCTCAATATCAATTCAATGATGTAATCGCAGATCCGATGGGGCGGGTGTTCTGCGGGACACTGGCGACAGAGGATTCGGTAGGTAAATTATATCGGCTCGATACAGACGGATCCATAGAGGCAGTTTACGAAGGAGTGGAAACATCCAACGGACTAGGGTTTTCTCCTGATTACGATACACTATACTTTACAGAGTCTCGAAAACAGCGGATTAGTGAATTTGGTTACGATGTCGGAACGGGCGCAATATCCAATAGGCGAACTTTTGTGGAGACTCCAGAGGACGGAGGTCTACCCGATGGCATGACGGTGGATAAACAGGGGGGAGTCTGGTCTGCCCAGTGTTATGGCGGGCACGTGGTTCGTTATTCGAAGGATGGGTCGGTTGAACGTCGAATCGATCTCCCAGTCACAAAGGTTACAAGCCTCATCCACGGTGGACCTTCCTATCGTGATTTATACGTCACCACTGGTGGCGGACAGAACAAAAAAGAGCAAGGTGATAAGGCTGGCACGCTCTTCCGATTCGAAACAGAAGTTAGCGGCCGACCGGAGCATTTCTCTAGGATAACGATCTGATTCACCTAAGATTATCAGTTCGCTATCTCAGGATTGGTTCTACCATACACATAACGGAACCAGTTCCGCTAGATGACCAAGAGTGGTGGACTAGTATATCGGAAATTTCACGTGAGCTGTATAGATTTTCGATACACGGTGACCGAGTGGGCGTTTCCAATACTTTATTATCGATCTTCCGTATCCTGATACCGAAGTGGGATGTGTCGCTGGACCTCAACCGGTTTGTAGGGCTCCTCAAGATACATAATATCGCTTTTATCAAGTTTTATTTCCGTGGCTTCAACGGCCTCTTCTAGGTGTTCAACGCTTCCTATGCCGACGATTGGTGCGTCAACCCAATCTTTGTGGAGCAGCCATGCAAGAGAGATTTGCGCCATTGAGACGTCCTCTTCCTCCGCAAGTTCTTCCACACGTTCGTTAATCTCTTTTCCTCTATTCGTATCGTAGGAATGTTTTTTTGAGCGGTCCGACTCTTGAACTTCCTCATGAGGTTGAGTTAGAAAGCCACTCGCTACTGGACTCCAAGGTGTGACACCGATATTCTCCTGCTGACAGAGTGGCAACATTTCTCGTTCCTCTTCTCGGTAGACGAGATTGTATTGGTTTTGCATAGTCATTATTTGCTCAAGGTCGTTGAGCTCCGAGGTTCGCAGTGCCGTAGCGAACTGGTATGCCCACATCGAGGAGGCCCCAATGTGGTGTACCTTTCCTCGTTGTACCGCATCGTCCAGTGCACGGAGTGTTTGATTGATTGGAGTATCGTAGTCCCAGCGGTGTATTGAATACAAGTCAACGCGATCCATCTCTAATCTACTTAGACTATTATTCAATTCTTGTTCGATGGTCTTTCTGGAGAGCCCTGTTGCGTTCGGATGAGGGTCATCAGACGGGGGTAGTCGCACCTTGGTACCGACGATATATCGGTCACGGTCGTAGTCCGAGAGTGCGGATCCAAGGACACGTTCAGAGTCCCCCCAAGAATATGTGTTCGCTGTGTCAAAGAAGTTAATGCCGAGATCGATCGCTCGTTCGATAATTTTCTCACTATCTTCTTCCCCCATTACCGGCCAATCGTATTTTGAGCTAGAATCGTAACCGAACCCCATACACCCAAGACAGATCTCGCTTACTGTCATCCCTGTACTGCCAAGAGTTGTGTACTGCATATGAAAAGTGTATTTCGGCGGTATCATAAAGATATCGCAGAACCACGCCATCTTACTGAGGGTATGTGAAGCACGCGGTAAAGTTCTAGACATTCATGCTAGAATCGACTCAGTAACGAGACAAGTCCGGTTTTGAGCGGAGTTCTGTGGAATGAGGGGGACACTTTTGCTGGATCTGAATTGGTGTTCAGATACACGTGGGATGTTGTAACTATCTGATACCGTCGCTGTTCTGGGCTGTCTGGAAGATGTTCACTGTCGCTAAACCACCACAACAGATTGAAAAATGCATATCCACAACGATGACTAAAATATGATCGCGATCCATGGCCAGACAGTCAGTTTATTATTGGTAATGGTCCAGGCAATACAGATCTTGGAGGGAATCGTTGGCAAACACTACTTCGCCGATATTCTGGCCCCCACTCAAAGCCCCAGGGTACCATAGGCCGCCATATTTGGCTAACTGCAGGGAATATCACTTATTGAGATCGGAATTCCCTACCTGCAATGGGTATCATTCATCTAACCGCATCATTGATTGGCTAGTTCTTTGAGCATGTCTTCATTTTCTTGCATAGTTTCCCAATCATCGGTGATGTTGTTACTAACTTCTTCCCCAAAGCGTGGATTCCACGTCAGTGATGGGATCTCAGATAGTTCATTAATCCGGTTTAATACGTTTTCGTCTGTTGGAATCACAAAATCGTTGGTGGTGGGGGATATATCTGGGATAATTTTTGAACACAACACTGTTGAGACTATTCGTAAGTTCATAAACGATAGCCGTTCGTCGAGAGTTGTTTCTTATATACTATATGTATCTATCCATGTCATCCTCTTTCAATATTTTGGCCCGTTTGCTTCGGCAGCATTTGTTACACCAATCCATATCTACATCTATGAAAGACAATTAATAATATCAGTAATCATTTCATTGATATATGCCATATCGCTATATGTGATCTTCACACTATTAATTGGGAACACACTATTAATAAGAAATGATTTCTTATTTGGGCCGATACACAATGTCATTACTAATATCATTTGACCATTGAGTATTTGAAATTCAAAAGCATATATGCCAGGTATATTTGTTAAGCCTGCAATTCTTCACTAATTCGTGGGTTTATTTGGAATCTTTGAGCTATTGGAAACAGTCCTTTAGCCGTACTCGTGAGTCACGCTTTAAGAATGTTGTAGGGCCATTTACCATTTAGTCGATAAGCATATTTCCATAATACATTTATACAGTGGTCGAGTATACGACACCCATGAGCAAGATGAACGCGCTTGTAAAGAACCATCCAGAGCCGGGGATGGAGGTACAACAACGAACAGTGCCTGAGCCAGAAGACGATGAGATCCGGGTCAAGGTCAAATCGGTTGGCATTGATGCTGGCATAGAGGGACTAATTTACGACTGGCACCCGAGTAAACACTACTTGGAATCACTACTGCCTCAAATATTCGGGCATGAGTTTGCGGGTGCTGTAGATAAAGTGGGAAAGAATGTTGATGAATTGGAAGTGGGCGATAGGGTAACTTTGGAACCCACAATCCCATGCCAATCCTGTGAATTGTGTCGGAGCGGCAATGAAAACATCTGTCCATCACGAGAGATTCTGCATTATGATCGGCAAGGGGGAATGGCAGAGTATGTGACGATACCCGCGAGAAATGCATATAAGTTTGATGACTCTTTGTCCTACGACGAGGGAATGTATCTTGAAATTCTGGGCGTGGGCGTACACGCCTTAGAGCGCTCTACATTACAATTAGGCGATAAGATAGCCGTTACTGGTCCTGGTCCGGTAGGACTAGGAGTTATCGCTGCGGCGAAATACGCAGGTGCATCTTCTATAACAGCCATCGGAACAGAAGCTGACCAGGAACACAGACTGCCAGTTGCGGAACGAATGGGTGCCCACCAGACGGAGGTGATGGGTGATGTCGATCACTCTGAAGAATTCGATCTTGTATTTGAGTCGTCTGGAGCAGAGCAAGCATTAGATTTCAGCGTAGAGGCCACACGGAAAGGGGGTGAAATTGTCCAACTGGGTCTATTCCACAACTCTGGGTCGGTATCGCTCGATGTCGACCAACTAACGCTATCAAAGAAATCCCTCCAGACTACCCGTGGTAGAACGCATACAGCGTGGCGAAGAACGATTAACATTAGCAAGGAGATGGACCTTTCCCCCATCATCGGCCCTGCATTTGACCTCAGTGACTACGAAAAGGCCTTCCAAGCTGTGAAGAATAGGGAGGGAATCAAGATCCCTCTGCATCCCTGATAATCGCTGTCGTTATACATTACTCCATTCTGTGGTTGCCATATCAGTAAGACCCAGTATAATTCGACGAACTCGGCGAACTGGATAGTGGCAATAGATTTGTCCGGACAAAACACACCGCGTTTAGAGAGGTTTCCATTATCTCGAGGATTAGTTTTGGTCTCAATTTGGAGGTTTGAGTCAAACCCTACGTGATAGCAATAGAACGTTAGACAGAAAACTGCGTTATCCAGACCTCAATCACTGTAGGTACGTGGAAAACAGGGTTTTTGCGACCGTGAACTATGAAATCTAATAGAGCTGCTTCAGAAGTCACATATAATAGATTATGTGTATTTTGGACGCATCATCACTAATACCAATAAGTCCTACAGAGTAGTGATTCGATGGGGAAACTCTCTCCAACTGGATTGGCGGAGATACCAGAGTTTACGGGAATACTCTTGAGTTCTGGAAGGGCCTGCCTTGATAGTTAATCAATTAATCCCAAGTCACGCGCACGACTGAGGCGTTTCTTCGCAGTTCGTCGATCGGCCTCGTCTATCATATTCCCTTTGTATGGGACTGCCCCACGGCCTTCTTCATATGCCTCTTCCAGTTTTTCAACAATCTCTAGTTCTTCCTGGATATCATCTTCGCTTGGGCTAAAGATCTCATTTACATGCTCAATATGAGAAGGATGCACGACCCAATAGCCGGTGAAGCCGAGATTTTTTGCTTGCGTAAGTGTGTGTCTCAGTCCTTCAATATCCTCAATATCGGTCCACATTCCGGACATGATTTCGCTAACGCCAGCTGCCCGGGCAGCAGACACAAAGCGAGATCGGATAGGAACGGATTCCCATCCGTCCTTGGACCAATCATATCCGACAGCTCTGTTGTAATCCCCACCATCGGTCGCGGCACCTAACACTCCAGAAACACGATCTGACGCAGACAGCACATCGAAGGGTTTGTGAGTGGCCATTGGAGTTTCCGGGAGAAGTACCATATCGATTTCCCCATCCAATCCACGCATCTTTTCCACATGGGTCAACACGCTTTCCACGTGTTTTACTGTTTCAGGAGTATCAATTTTCGGTACTGCAATCACGTCTAGTCCGGGCTTGACAATTTTTTCTAAGTCCTTGTGAAAGTGCTCAGATTTCGGGTCATTCACTCGAACGGAAATTACGTCGTCGGTATCTTCCAGTTTATCAAGACAATCTGAGACGATATTTCTAGCTTCTTCTTTCTGAGAGGGAGGAGTACCATCCTCTAAACAGTAGATATAGCCATCCGCATCGTACTTCTTCGGTGCATCCAATATCCATTCTTCATTGTTGCCCGGGATGAACAACATGGAACGTACTGCGTCCATATTTAGTAATCTCGATTATCGTACTTATATCTTGTGACCACGTGATTTGTTTCCTAGTTATAGAACCTAACAGGCAGATCTACTGGTATAGAATGGTGATAACAGTGGCTGTTCTACACAATCAGCTGGCCAGTTTACATTTTGCATAATTGCTTCATACTGTATTCAACTCTCGCCATCCTCGGATAATCTGAGAAAGTGTAGCACCACGATAGTGAACATAACTCTAGCCATGCAACCTAGGAATAACAAACCTAATATAGTTATTTCACCTGGCCCCAAGACGGTTGATGCCTGGTTTAACGCCTATCCATCTCCTGTAAGTGCAGAATATTGTTGAGTACCCCCATAATGAACAATACACGTCCGCCATAGGAACAATATGACAAGTGATTGGTGGCTCTCTGACTGTCTTACAGCACCTATCATACCAATACTAAGCTCTGAGTGGAGTAGGGTAAAAGTGTAGCTACCCCGATAGTGAAATGTATGTGCAGGCTGTTCGGGATTCGAATACGAGACACGTATCCACCAAATCCTCACTCTACTCAGATGTGGTCAATAGCACTCACCATGTTCGTTGTCGACGAGAATACCGCGTTCAATTAGAGTCGAAGACTACCTCTTCGCCACCAATCTCATAGACAGCCAACTGCTCACGCAGGGAAACTGCGGCCTCAACGGCGAGGTCTTCAAGTTCCCGGAGTGCGGACCATTCGTACTCGGGTTGAATGTGATTGACGGTACTCACGAGAAGCCACGAAATAGTCGTTTGAGGCTCGTGGGGTCAGGCGAGCATCTCCGACTAAACGCCATAGTGGTTAACACAGGAGACACGATTACCTGAACGCGTCTACTTCTGACCAGCCGAACCCCAACCCTGGATTAGCGTATTTCCTATATAAACATTTAGAATCTCTTGTCAGACATCTATTGTGCACAATTACTTTCATCCACAAAACACACCCACAAATCAGGACGTAAATCAATTAAATCGAGACGCCATCGTTAACTCGTTTATTTTGTCGAACCAATAATCATGGAATCGTTATTATTTCGACCATCTGTTTTAGTCAATGAATCCGCGTCATCCCGGTTGTCAACAATATGCTGCCGCGTGCCAGCAATAGCCCGTAGCGCAGGATATGTGGTCTCTAGTTTGTTAAACAGATATTCATTAAGCGCGTGTGAATCCTCATTGCGGGGAAGATTAGGTTGCCGTGCCTCCCTAACGCTTACTTGGCGATCTTGAAGCAATCGGTCACACCGGTCCAGTTGAGAGTCATACTCCGCCCATACTGTAGCGTATTCATCAAACGAAAGCTGTGTCCTCGAGCAGGGTGGAAGCTGTCTAAGTGCCTTGTTGATGTCAGAAATCTCGGATTGAATCGATTGAATCGAATTGCGTTCAGTCTCGAGAATCTCACAGTATATTTCACGCTCTTCGATTGCTCGAGTTGTCGCTAATAAGAGGTTGCGTTTTTGTTTTTGGGTGAGTTCTGTTTCAGAGCAAAGTGCGTCGGCAATCGATGGCGTAAGTTCTGCTCTAAGGCTTTCTACGAGCGAATCTCCGTATGTACTTCTATAGTCCGGCGTCGACATAACCGTCTCTTGGTAACTCTCTGCAAGTTCGGTCATTCTGGTGGGATTACCGGAATTGCCAGATCTGGCTGGCCGGGCTAAACTAACGGTCTCGCGAAATTTCCGGAACGCGTCACACTCTATCTGGACGCTCGATTGTTCTTCTTCGATGCACGCAATCGCTTTGTCGAGGGTTTCTAGTTCGTCCCACATGCTATCCGATACGGAGCGTATTCGCTATACTCTGTTTTCAATTCCGCCGCATGTTATAGAATCACACGATGTCATATAAACCTATCCCCCAGCAAAATGAACCGAGGCTGCATGGAGGCTGCATGAATTCACTTCCGTTCGAGATATGTCAAACAGAACAGCCGGTCGTGGTGAGCCGCCAGACATAGCTTGCTTTCACTATTGAACAGCCAGATTGCTATCGCATACATAAGTCAAATCTCTCAAAATTTGCTGGATGAGGATTATACACGAACGGCATCGTCGAGCGTGTTTGAATATCCAGAATGCGGGTTCACACATCGCTCGTTTGAGTTAGAGAGCCCATTAATCCACCCGTTACCCAGTGATCGATAGGTTAGAGCCCAGGGCAGTTAATCAATGTGCCACGCCCTCTTCTCGAGAGTTTCTCGCATGATTGTAACCAGTCATAGTCTCTGTACACATTGAGGCTGTGCAGGTCACCCGCGTTGCGGCGAGCGACCAGCCACCCGAGCTATGTATCTTGATGTTCCTCGGTCGTAGAATGAACGTCAAGAATTCCTTGGCTTTTTGTGTCAACTAGAGATAGTAATTTGAACGTTAAACCCGGTGATTTACTAGATCCCTCAATAGCTAAGCGGTATGCGAGATCGAGTTGGATCCGATAGCTGTTCGCTAGGGCCTTCGATACAGTCTGTAGCGATAACAAAACTTCAGTATGAACTCATTCAGAATAGGTCGTGTCGGACGGGATTCTGGATGTCAGTCGTCAGCTGCGGTTATTGTACTATGTTCGTCAGTGTCACTATCTCCGGTAGTCCCTTGTATATCATAGACGTTCTGGCGAGCATCCCTGATATGTATCATATTGGTAATGGTATTGATCTCCTCAAGCCGGCGTAGTGCATAACGGACGGTTCGTGGGGGAAGCATTGACTCATCTGTTAGCGTTCCTTGAGTCATCGGCCCTTCCTGCCTGAGGACGAAGTAAACTAGTTTACAGCTGGGCGGTAGGTCACTGATGGTCTCCTCGTTATCGTTAGCCATTGTGGTTGTCTTTTTATTGGAAACAGATAAGCATTAAGTGTGAATATCTTTTTCAGGGTTACGTTGATGACTGTCTAGTTACGCCATCATACTGATCCCGTGTTTGTGTGGGTAGCCATATTGAACGGGAGTGTGGGATACGTCCGAAACGAGACGGAGAATAGCTATTCTAACAAGTGCTGATTACACCGGTGTAATAGTCGTTGGATGCTCGTAGGGTCAGGCGAGCATCTCCGACCCGACGCGATAATGGTTAACCTCAGGAGACACGGTTAGGCGACCGTGTCTTTTGATTGCCAGACTAACCCCAATAGGGCAACTATCATAATCATACATAAATATTGGCTCTGTACCCCGGATAGTGTTCAGATAAGGATGGAGAGTAATGGGGAGTGACTTTCGGATAATCATACCAGAAAACGCCGCCTCACGTCCGTTTGGACGGGACTGAGTAGATCCAGCATAGTGATATCGTTCATAAGAAAATCACAACTGATTATGCATATGTATACATGCATTTACTATTGTGGAGTCTTTATTCACGGCACTTTCGTGCCAGCTTATGCCGAAAGTTACAACCCCTTACCGACGCTATAAGTGGTATGGACGCTTCGAATGACTCATCTGCTTCCAAAAGCGGACGGCGGAGCAAGGTCGCCCGACTTATCGACGAGTACGACCTTGAGGGGTTCGGTGAGGAGTTAGAACACCTCTGGACCGCCGAGGAAGACCGAAAAAGCCTCCGGGATTTGGCCGCCTACTTCAACCAACACCTCCTCACACAGGCCCTTGAGGCGGCGAATGTCCAGCATCTCGACGGCGAGGTCGAAAACACCTACCGACTGTTGACTGACGACGACATCAGCAGCGCCGAATCGACACGCGTGCAACGACGGCTCGAACGCGACGGCGTCGATGTCGACACCCTCAAAACCGATTTCGTCACCTATCAGGCGATTCGGACCTACCTCAAAGACCACCGTGGCGCCGAATACACGCCCGCCGAAACCGACCCGCTCGAACGCGAGAAGACCAACGTCCAGAAGCTCCGGGGTCGAATGGTTTCGGTCACCGAAGGCAAACTCGAGCAACTCCGCAACAGCGGGGCGTTGACCCTCGGCGACTTTCGAACGATTGCCGAAATCCAGGTCATCTGTGAAGACTGTAACACCCAATACGATATCCTTGAACTCCTCGACCGCGGCGGCTGTGAGTGCTCTGAGTAAGAAGCCATCACATAGTTATGGGCGTTAGTGTTTGTTGCTATTGCAAAGCGTTGATATATGGTCTCCACATACATATGGACACATGAGTACAAAACAAGTAGAATCGGAAGGGTCGCTCTCCGTTAGTAACATCGGTGGTATCGACGAGACGGAACTCACCTTCGAACCGGGTGTTACCATCCTCTCGGGGCGGAACGCCACTAACCGAACCTCGCTGCTCCAATCGATTATGGCCGCCCTCGGCAGCGACAACGTCTCCATCAAAGCTGACGCCGACGAAGCACACGTCGAACTCACCATCGACGGAGACACCTACACCCGGACGCTCCAGCGCCGCAACGGCACGATCCAGACCAGCGGTGATCCGTACCTCGACGACCCAACCGTCGCAGACCTCTTCGCGTTCTTGCTCGAATCTAACGAGGCCCGACGCGCCGTCGTCACTGACGCAAACCTCCGTGACATCATTATGCGACCGGTCGATACCGACGAAATTCAGTCGGAAATCGACCAACTCCTCGACGAACGACGGCAGATTTCTGACAAACTCGACGAACTCGACTCGCTCAAAAACCGCCTCCCGTCGCTCGAAGAAGAACGCACCCAGCTACAAAATCAAATCGAGGAGAAGCAAGCTGAACTCGAAGACCTCGAAGCGGACATCGAGGAGCGAGACGCCGACGTCGAACAGAGTCGCGACGACAAAGCCGAACTCGAAAACACTCTCGAAGACCTCCGCTCGAAACGCTCAGACCTCGAAAACGCCCGATACGAACTCGAAACCGAAGAAGACAGCCTCGAATCCCTCCAAACCGAAAAACAGGAGGTCGAAGACGAATACGAGGACCTCCCTGAGACACCCGCCGGCGATCTCGACGAAATCGAATCCAAAATTGACCAGCTCCGCGCCGAAAAACAGTCGCTCGAATCTGAAGTGAACGAACTCCAGAGCGTCATCGGATTCAACCAGGACATGCTCGAAGATGCGGGCAACGGCACATTCGATGCCCTCCAAACCGACACCGAAAACGAGGACGTGACCGACGAACTGCTCCCCGACGACACCGTCACCTGTTGGACCTGCGGCAGCGACGTCGAAGCCGACCAGATCGAAACCACCGTCGAGAAACTCCAAGCCCTCAGTAAAGACACCGTCGGCGACATCAACGACATCGACGCGGAACTCGATGATCTGAAAGAACAACGCCGTGAACGGCAAGACCAACAGCGACAGCGTGAACGCCTCGAACGCCGACAGCGGGAACTCGAAACCGAAATCGAAGACACGGAAGACCGAATCCAGACGCTCACCGAGCGTCGAGACGACCTCCGAGAAGAAATTAAGACCGTCGAAGAAGAAGTCGAGGAGTTGGAAGACGAATCCAACGAGGAACTCCTCGAGTTGCACAAAGAGGCCAATCAACTGGAGTACGACCTCGGATCGCTGGAAAGCGACCTCGAACGCGTTGAAGACAACATCTCGTCCATCGAAGCCCGACTCGATGAAGAAAGCGACCTCAAGAATCGCCGCGAAGACGTTAACGACGAAATCGAGGAGCTACGAACGAAAATCGAGCGCATCGAACAGCAAGCCATCGAAGGATTCAACGACCACATGGACACGGTGTTGGAGACGCTCGACTACGAGAACATCGCCCGAATCTGGCTCGAACGAACCGAACAGGAGGTTCGTGAAGGCCGTCGAAAGGTGACCAAGAGCGTCTTCGAGTTGCACATCATCCGGCAAACCGAGTCGGGAACGACCTACGAGGATGCGATAACGAACCTCTCCGAGAGCGAGCGCGAAGTAACAGGGCTAATCTTCGCCCTCGCGGGCTATCTCGCCCACGAAGTGTACGAAACGGTCCCGTTCATGCTAATCGACTCCCTGGAAGCAATTGATTCGGACCGCATCAGCCGCCTCGTCGACTACTTCGCCGGCGACAGCGACTTCCTCGTTGTTGCACTGCTGACCGAAGACGCACAAGCACTGGACGACAGCTATCACCGGATTACCGAAATCTAAGACGCGCCTCTCAGTCGGTTTTCTCGTCGAGAATTTCTTTCAGCCGGCTCTTCCCGAGTTCCTCTATAAGGACGGAGAGTTCGAGGATTTTCTCTTCACCCAACTCTTCGACGAGGGCCTCAATTTCGTCGGGTGAGAAGGTGCGAGCGAGACTCGACATCGTGTCGACGACCTCGCCGGTTTGCTCGGCGACCTCCGGCGTCGGCGCAATCGTGAGCGGGCGATTGACGAATTCGCCATCCTTGTAATAGCAGAATCGGAGCTGGTTGTCGTCTGTTTCTTCCGGCGTGACGATCTGGACGACACCGTAGCCGTCCTCCCACGTGTCAATCGTTTGTTCGAGCAGCGTTCTGAAACGCATATTCACAACGTCTCACACATAAGTACGTAAGCGTTTCCATTTATTATACCTTTACAGAACAGCCAGCCACGTCAGGTATCTCACTCTCTCGTAGCGATATTCGGGTGTCAACTCACTCAAGCAGTCCGAGCTCACTCAGTTGGTCCTCAACTACGTTGAGAGCATCTTCAGCGTCGTCAAGGTGTTTCCCGCCAGTCACAACGAATTTGCCACTCCCAAAGAGAAGGACGACAACGTCCGGGTCATTGAGCCGATAGACGAGTCCCGGAAACTGCTCGGGTTCGTATTCGACGTTTTCGAGTCCTAATCCGATCGCGATTGCATTCAGATTGAGTGCATGTTCAAGATCCCCGCTAGAAACGATGTTCTGGATTTCGATCTCTGGTGTATCGGCTACCTCAATCCCCAAGTCACGGAGTTCATCAAAGACGTGCGCAAGAGCTGCTGTCACATCGTCTACGCTGTTCGCACCCGTACAGACAACTTTCCCTGAGCGAAAGATGAGCGTCGCAGCTTTCGGGTCTTGGGTTCGATAGACGAGTCCAGGGAAATTATCGGGGTTAAAGTCGGCCGTTGGGAAGTCCGTAGCGAGCGTTTCGAGATCGAGTTCCTGCCCAATATCAGACGAGGCAACCACGTTCTCGACCTGAATTGACTTCATTGTCGCGCTCATAACGTATATACCAGGCACGAATGGTATAAAACGGGGAGTACCTTCGAGCGTTGGTTGGCACCTTCCGAACTAGAGGCCGCAGACCTGAATCGTCTTCCGGTCATTGACCTGGATGACGATAGTTTTCGTTGTGGCTCTGAGCCCGGGTTCTGTCTCGAAATTACGGTCACCTTCGTCGATAAGTTGTCCCACGGAGCGCACGCGTGTTCTTCCACCGCTAAAGACATGGGTTCCGAGCTGCTATCGGTGTGATTGCCGACAACCAATCGGCTGTGTAGTGTTATTGACACTCGATAGTGTTTAAGGTAGTTCCGTTCGCTCTTAGTGGTAATGACTGACCAGCCGTCTCTCACAACGCAGGAGGCCTCTACTGATATCCAGGAACTCCCACCAAGTGCAAAACTCGTCGCAAAAACGCTTGAATATGAAGGCGATAGCACCCAGTTAGGTCTCGCTGAATCGACACGTCTCCCACCACGAACCGTTCGCTATGCGCTTACCCAACTCGAAGAAATCGGCGTCGTCACGGCACGTATCTCAATTATGGATGCCAGACAGAATATTTACTCCCTCGAACTGACCAATGGCTGAAGCAGTAGAGCCGCACTTCAGGGTGTCCTACTCTTCCGTCTATCAGACGAAATTTAACTAGAGTCAGTAGGTTTGGGGGGATCAGTAGTTGAGTTCAATCCCGGCTGTGACTGTTCCAGTCATGCCGAATCACCGCACGTGGACGGCATCAAAAACCAGATGTCTCGAATCCTCGAAACCGCGGGGTTATCCCCCTGAACACCGTATATAGAGGCACGGTGCCCTCTCCCCCATCTCTCGGACGTTCTCCAACTCCAAAGACGACGCTTTACTGTCAGACTTGCGGTCATGCAAGCCGTATCGACGGCGACTGGGTGGTCCGCGAACATGGCGAAACTACCGACATCAATTGTCCCGAGTGCGACCACACACTCACCACTCGCCCCACCGCCGACCAGTCTACCGAGGAAAGTAAGGTGCCCGGCGAGAAGCGTCTCGCCCCCTGACCACTTGGCGCCTCTGTTACCTGTACCAAGTGGCGACGCGGCAGTAGTATTTTTGGTTGCTACCACGTTATCATTCGTGTCTCGGTCTGTCGATGGCTCACATCTCGATACCGGGACCGCACATATGGGTCGTGTCTGGTTTTCGCAGATGGTCCCGGGCACGGCCCGGATAGTGCGCAGGCGGCGAATACTCTGAGTGATAGCCAAACTGACTCCCGAACTGTCTTTTTCCGCATCCTATGAGAGATCGCCCATCACAGGGACGCTTCAGGATGCGACCGCCATAGAGAGCATTTCCGGCACCAAGGACCCAATCAGGACAACGAAACCGAATGGGAGGGAAAGGCGCTTAGCACCCCCAATCCAAGTAACAAACAGTCCAAACACCTATCTTCCAACAACACCAACACCCATCTATGTCGAGCGGTACAATCGATATCGAGGAATTCGAGAACGCCGATAGCGACGAATTCGAAGAACGGACCGATACCGAGCGAATCGTACTCTACCTCGATGCACACGACGACCGTGCGTGGAAGGCTGCGACGATCGCCAAGCGACTCGGGATGGAGACGGACGCCGTCAGTGCAATCCTCTCACGACTGAAAGAGCGCGGACTCGTGCGGCATAAGCGTCCGTACTGGGCGATCACCGACGACGACAAGCGGCTCCAAGCCGCCTACCAACTTCACCAGCACCACGAGAATGCAACCGAACAGTACGGCGGGGAGGATCTCGAGGCGTTGCGAACCAGCGAGATGGAGGACGTGCAGTGACTGCATTTGACGAACTGAAACGTGGCGATATCATCTGGGGATCCGACCCACTCTCAGAGAAGGTGCATTCGATGCTCATTCTTGGAAGCCCTCGATTTCCGGCCCACGGTATCCAACTCATCACAGTCCTAGTTTCCACAAAACCTACCACGAGGACTCGCTCACGCTCCGAAATAACGACTACGAGGGCGATCCCCTCGGGGAACGAAGTCATGTTTTTCCATGGTCGCTCGCGACCCTCAACGATGCTGCAGACGTAGAGTTGTATATGACATCCCTCGTCAGCGATCGCACGGCCGAAGTAGCAACACGTGCAATCGAATACATTTCCTGAATCGATACGAGATGAATACGTCATAGACAGGTCCGATAATGCCATCCGACAACTCAACACTGGGTCGGTGCCCCGACTGTGGAGCATCGATCCCGAAACGATGCCTCCTCATCGAATACGAGACAGAGGATGGTGATGCGTCTGCGTACGCCGAATGCCCAAGCTGTGATAAGGTCGTTTCACCCGACACCTGAACAGCAGTCGGTATGCTTAACATTTGATAAATTAACAGATCTGTATGCACGATCTGACGGGGTTCCAGCGCGATTTACTGTACGTGATCGATGGCCTCGACGACCCCCATGGCCTCGCAATCAAGGCGAGCCTCGAGAACTACTATGAGAAAGAAATGCATCACGGCCGGCTGTATCCGAATCTCGACGAACTCGTCGAGAAGGGACTCGTCGAGAAAGGCAAGAAAGACCAGCGGACAAACATCTATACGGTCACACGTCGTGGCCGCCGGGAAATCGAATCCCGCCGTGAATGGGAGCAACAGTATGTTGATCCCGCAGAGTAGCACAGGTAAATCGCGCCGAGAGATGTTCTGAATCTTCGAATTCATAGCCAAGTAGCCAACCAACTCTCCTTACATGATACCTGTATTTGAATTGTAACATAGCGCAGGTCCAGTTTGTACTGTCGCTATATGCAGAATAATTCGCATCACCCACCTGGGTTGCGACAGAACCAATTGAGACTCGACAACGGTGTCAGTCGTAGTAGCTCACGCGCTCAACAACGTCCGCGAAGGCAACGGTCTCACGTACATCAGTAATCTCGATAACGACCCGCTCACCCTGTTCAGTATCGGGAACGATGACGACGAACCCACGCTCGACACGGGTGATACCATCGCCTTGGTCGCCAATATCGTCAATCTCTACGCGTCGAGTTTCGCCTTCCTCAACAGGTGGGTTCTCGGAGTCATCCTGACGGCCTTGTCGAGTAGTTGTATCTGTGGCTTCGCTCTCAGCCGCTTCGTTCGATAGTGACGGAAAAACCGCCACACGGTACGTCTCACCCTGCTGAAGGTTCTCAAGTCTAAGTTCTTGGGCTGGAATCTCGATCAGATATGATTCATCTCGCTGTTCGACCGTGGCAGAGAACAGACAGCGAAGTTGGTCAGAAATTTCCATCAGTGGTGTCTTCGACGAGATACCGAGACAGAACACTTCAGTCTACTGTCTAACATACTACGGCGCTATAACGCCCTCACTGCCGGACAGTTGATCCACATCGCTACTGGTTCAACGCTCAATTCAGAGCGTGCGTGTATCACGGCGTGGATTTTTGCTGAGACATTGATGCGGATTGATAGAAGGGATTTAATCCCGAATTTGGTGAACGCCGTAAGTCACGAACAGCAATAACCCCGCCGCAACGCCCATCGCGATATGACCGCGAATCGCCGGAATCAAGGTGTTTATGCCGATTGCTACGCCGATTAGCAAACCCGCGATAACAACCCATTTGGCTCTGTTGAAATCCTATTGTCTCGACAACTATCTCCCTGAAACAGCCGCTAGGTAGGTCAGCTTGTCTAGCGTTAGCGTTCGACACGCCCAAAAGAATACCACTCAGCAGAACAGCAATAAATTATGGTCGGAATCGAAATATCAGGAATGTTGGCAGTATTTCTTGGTGTTCTTGGTGCAGTCTGGATATTTCTTGATGGCCGAAAACGAAATATGGAGTCTGCGGATATGTGGGCTGTTGGGTTCTTTGTTGGGATGTTTATTCCACCAATTGTCGGTGCAGTAATCGTTGGCATACTGTACCTTCAGAAGCGGAATCCAGGTCAGGGGGACCAATTCCCAATCGCCAATATCGTTAAGCCTACTCTCTAAACTTAGCGTTCAGAGTGCCTTGTCGATGTTGTGAGTGAGACAGCCGACAACGAGTTCACGGAATTGCTTCCACCAATGTCGTGAGCGGACGAATGAGCCGTATTTCCGTTTGAGGCGGGAGTTCACCGTCTCGTTCTGACTGCGCTGACCGTAGAGATTAGCCTCCAGCCGAGCATTCCACGCCTTCTGAAGCGGCGAGAACTCTCGATGTTTGATAAGCGGACGAACACCACCCTCGTGGGCTAACACACGGATCTTTTGGTCGTCGTATCCCTTGTCGCCGAGGAGAATCTCGACTTCACCGGTATTCCGCTTGATGAGCGACGGCGCGATCTGCGAGTCGTGTTTTCTGGTCGTCGTCACGTGCAGATCGAGGATGGCATTCGCTCTCGTATCCACGAGAAGTGTGACTTTCAACTGCTGAATCGTCAACTTCGTTCGCTTCGTATAGTGTTTCGAGGCGTGACTACGGTCGAAACCGGATGCATCGATACCGACGACACCGTTGGTTGGAAGAAGCGTGACCGAGAGGTTGAGTAGGACCCGCCAAACCGCCATATCGAGCCGGTTGAATGCTTTACACAACGTCGAAGGAGTGGGGAGTTCCTCAAGATCAAGGGCGCTCCGAACCCGAGGCATCTCGATAAGTTCGTCAAGAAGCGTCCGGTACGTCGTATTCTTCCGAACCTTGAGACAGAGCAAGACGATGTGCTGGTGGAGTGTGTACCGGCGTTTCGAGAACTTTGACGAGTAGCGGGCAACAGCTCGCCGAGCCAAGTGATACGCCTGCTCAACGAACCGAAGCAACTGCGACTTTGGGAGGGCCTGCATCCGGTCAGACTACCGGGCGAATCTGTAACTCTTCGAGGATTTCAACAGGGCCATATAGTACGGATTTCTCAGAACTACGATAGACAAACGGGGTGGGTGGGCGGGCGGGTTTAAGGGCAAATCCATACCCCCGCTTCCCCCGTTCCGACTTCCGGTGTTGCTACTACGCGCCAGTATAGCGATTCTATAGAAATCGAATATATGTAGGAGGTTTTGGCCGGCACCAGTGGTGTCCAGATTAATTTCTATGGGAGGACTCTTCCCAACTGAAATTTGTGTCCTGATATAGCTTCCCGCAATTCATACATTCACGAAATCTAACACCGTGATAGATGGTTGTTTTAGTTCCGTTCTCCGTTTTTACTTCCTTCAAATCCGGGTGCCAATATTTCCCCTTAGACCGAAGGGAAAAGGGTGTTCCGCACTCGTCACAGGTCGTTCCTGTCTTCCAGTCAAGATAGCCGATCGGGATGAGAAACAAGAGCAGACTACCCATGATCGGGAAGATCGGCAGATTACTTGTTGAGTACGTCAGTGGAGAGAGGTCCGCGATGGTTGAAAAAACAATCGGGTCAAACGAGCCAGATGCCAGTAACTCGCTGAGAATGAGTAAAAACCAACTACAACCGAGGACGATAGAGATTATCAGAATAGTTCTGATACGGTTTGCATTCACGTAACGGATATTCTGAACATATTTTGAGAGCTTGAAGAGCGCCGAGCCGATAGTTCTCCAAGATGTGTATTCGGATTCCTCCGTTCGTCTCCATTCTGGATTGGTGTTGACCTTCTCGAGATTTGCTTGAGCGTCCTCCGTCCAATCGCTGGACGTCGACCGTGACGAGTTCATTGTTGGTGTTTCCTGTTTGGGCTCGACGGTGTGGTTGATATCGAGTGAGAGGTCAAGACTGCTCCCACTTCCTAGTAAAGTTGGTAGTCCAAGAACGAGAGTAGCGAAAAATGAGGCCCATGGTAGGAGGGACTGACCGCCAAGAAAATGTACGACACCCATAGCTATGAACGCAATTATTACTAATCCGACTGCCTCCATCCCTAGGATAAGTGATTTCTGTTCCATTTTTGCTTGAATCCCTGTCAGTCTAGCTGCACCGATTTTATAGTGAGGTCTTTTCGTATTCTGATTTACTCCATGCCACTAATATATTAGTAGGGTAGTCTGAATATACCAGTCAGAATTGTGTTCGGAGAATGTTAATTTTCTGAGGGTCTCTCCAGTCAGGTTACACTCTGCGAGTGCAACTTGGTAGAGAGCGTTGCGGCGTTTGGACGAGTGTAGCTGGAATTTCAATTCACTATTCTACGAACCTTCCAAGGGTCATGGCGAGAGTATAGGCTGCATTTTCAAGGATAGCGGTGGGTTCAAGCAATCGACGTACTTCGGTAGTGATGACTGTGCCGTTTCGAGCGCTCCTCGATGGCGAAATCGTCGTCCCCGAGCAGGTCGACGACCAGCAGGCTGTCGAGTGTCCCGAATGCCGGGGTATTCTCTACCCCCGTGATGGCGACCATCGCGCTCGTCACTTCTTCCACTCCAGCGATGACAATTCTGAGGCCTGTTCAACAGCATTCGGAGGAGAATCAGATACGCACGCTCGATGTACGGCCCTCGCCGTCACTGCACTCGCCGAACAGTTCCCCACCGCGACCCACGTCGGAGCCGAAATCACTATCAACATTGCCGGGACTGCGACGGCTCCGGAGAGGCGGCGAGCTGACGCGTTTGTCGAATTCCAGGAGGAGAATCTCTACTTCGGGCAGGGACTCATCATCGAGGTACAGCACAAACATCATAGTAAGGACATCGAAGGGACAACCCACGACTATCTCACGGCAGGATACTCAGTCGCATGGTTGACCCCCGACGACTTTGGCGACGAACAGCTGGACTACAACGTCGTCGACGACGCGTTCCGAGCCGACGATGGCCACGCATACAGTATCCGTGAACATGATCCATGGGAGTTCGAGACGCGCGTCGAAGCAAATCTCGAGTGGGAGACGCCGTCCAGAAAGTGCTTCCCCTATGCAGAATCTGGAAGCCACGATTGGCGGCGAATCCCAAGCTACGCCCATCCAGATAGCTACGAGTACGAGTTCTGCCGTGGGTGCGGCTCACGCCGCAAGTACGATCAGACGCTCACTCAGTTCGTGTACGACTACGAGGGGGTCCTCGCACCAGAGGTTAGAATCGACGAACTCCGGGACGCGATTATCATACACCGCGAAGTGGCGCACGACTTTGAGGGGTGGTTAGAAGCGAAGCGACTCGGTCCCGATCCCACGTTCGAGACAGTCCTGGTGAACCGTGTTGACGTCGCGCCGTGTCGCGGGCCACGAGGCGTTCACGAGTGGGACCGGAAGGAAGTCATCGAGAGAGGGTATGACGACCGCGTCAACGTCGCTCTTTGGGAGTGCCGGTACTGTCCCGTTCACATTCTCACAAATTTCAGCGGCCAAAGTGAGACAAAACCGTATATTCTGTTTGGAAAGGCTCCAAATCCAGACTGGGGCTTGGACTTCTTATTCGGGAACCCAAGAGAGTGTAGTCATCTGTGCCACGAACAGCAGGTTGACTGGAACGACTGCCCGAGTTGTCGACAGCTGAACCCATAGGCCATCGTGGTTTCCTTACCGCTCTTTATCACCCCAGCGTGACAGTAGTTTAAGTCGACGTAGCAGACAGTCGGTGATATGGAAAAGCGCGACTTGGAGACTGACCCTCTACCGACAGAGCCGGAAGCACCGATGGTGACCGACGGGTACGAAATACGCCTCGCAGACGGATGGACAGAGGAGTCTTTCGAACGCGGGACGTATGGATCAGAGGAGACACCCGGCGTCGAAGCACGGTTCACTGCGGCCGAGAACACGGAATTCCGTATCGATCCGGTGGAGTACGAAGTAGTCGGGCGTCGACGGCGTATTCAAGGTCTCGAAGCTGACTTCGAGTCAAGCATCCACAGCGACGACGTTGCCGCCGAAGCTCAGGCGGCAGACGGCCAGATCTACGAACCCTGCCTGTTCGCGGTCCGGGCCTACTACACGCCGATCAGTTCGCCGGAGATCTCGACGTATACGCTCACGGCGGATGCAGACGACGCTGTTGCGGTGGCGTGCTGGCTCTCGCACGCGACCGACCCGATGAGTCTTGGACAAGCAATCGAGGGAGCACTACAGGCGCAGGCTGGCGAGGACCCCGGCCACTACGGCATCGACTATCCAAGTGACGAGGAACGCGTCGAGGACGTCTGCGTCACAGACCCGAGCCAGTGTTTCTACTCCGGACAAACCACTCGAAGTCACCTACTTCGGCTGCCGTTCCGATATGCACCGCTCCTTGAAGATTATCCGGAGAACCCCGAGGTGATACCAGCCGTTCCACCACGAGTCGGCGGGTTCGAGGTTGCGGTTTCCCACACCGAATGGGGCGATCGCGGACTCTCGGAGGGGGCATTGAAAGCGCCGATGGAACATGTCGATAGTGGTGTGTACCAGCTCCCACGTGACGTTGCAGAACAGGTTGATGGGTTCCCCGTCGAGGCGACCAGCTTCCGACAGAACTAGCGGCCACACTCCGGACTGGAACAGGCTCTATTCTGGAGACGTTGCTATATCAGACAACTCGCTCGGTGAGAGACCATCGAGTTCGCCATCGTATTGTGCAATTGCGGGAGACTCGATCTGCCAACACTCGGTGCCGTCAGCTTCCGCGATCGACTTGATTCCAGAGAAGTGAGCAGCCCCTACAATGAGTAGCCCTGTGTCAGCTGAATCGCCTGCACTCCTTGCACTGAGGTTTTCATACATTGCTTCATCTCGTATCTCTCGAAGTGCATCGCGGAACCAGTAACCGATTTTTCCGACGGAATAAAGTATGGTAAACCGACCAGCGAGGGTAAGTCCAACTGCAAACAGTATCCCTAATGCGATGCCGACGATTCCTCGACTTGAGAACCCATAGTTATGGAGTGTTGCCAGACCATTGAGAACTGCCCCTACTGCGATGAGCCAGAGAGTCATCGCCACTAAGAGACCAATTAGAAGCACAATCGAGTCTCGTATTCGTCGGGGCCAAGTGGCGTATCGTTCAGCGATTTCGTGTCTTCCCAGATCTACAGAGACGTGAGGGATGTCATGACGATTGGCGTATTGTTTCCCCGCTTCGAACTCTGAATCGCCTCGATCTGCGGTATTACTTGTGCTCTGGTACGCTTTCTTATTAATTCGTTCTACGATGTACCAAGTGAAGGCTGTCGCCGGAGATCGCCTAGCAAGTTCGTGGACAAATGAATCAATATTCTTATTGACATCGTCGACATCTGGTAGCTCTAATCCAACGATATCCGGTGAAATATCTGCGTCCTCAAGCTGTGCTAGGTGTGTTTTTACTGGGTCAATCCCGTGGGCGGTGGTATAGACAGCAAGATTTGACAGCGCCATCTGATTGCTATGTGGACAATCGGATATCCGTTACTCGGTACAAATTAGAGTGCGTTCGCAATCCGTTTGGGGGACGCGATCGTAGTTGATCCCTCCAAGGCGCCCCGGTCCTCGTGTGCTGCTACCCACTCGACGGCAGCTTCGACTTCGTCTTCTGGAACGGCAAGAACCCGCTTGAAGCCAGATGTTCGATAGTCTTGCAGCTGGTCCAGCGTGTGACTCCCGTTCTCGGCGATCGCCTCCATCGTCTCAACCTCGACGATCAGATTCGCGGTTGTGGAATCAATTGAGATGATATCAGGCTCCCCGGTGACGCCCTCGATGACACCTTGGGGGCTTGTCGATTCGGCTCCGTCGGGATCAATGTGAGAGACATAGAGATGCGCGTCATCACTCGTCGCTTCCTTGAGAGCTGTAAACGTCTTGCGAAGGGTGTCGTTGTGGTTACTCTCTTGTCCAAACAGCCACCCACCGAGTGTCGCACCAACGACGGCGCCAGCGGGACCGCCGACTGCTGCTCCTAGGGTGCCGCCGATCGCCCCACCACCGAGCTGATTCTTGCTCTTATCGTCCATATAATTAGTATGTTGCTGTGGTTCCAAAAAGCCACGCTAACCGGGGTGAAAGTATAGCATCCATTTCGTTCAGTAGCGACTGTGATGGCGCCCTTCATCAAATTGAGAAGGGTCTGTTTTACAAGTGGATTATCGCTTGAACCTACCTCCGCCTCGCGATCCGCCAAGCGGTTCACGGAGTATCGAGTACATCGCGAGACAGCCCAGGGTCACGAGCAGGCCACCACCGGAAACGTAGATTACAGAGGAGACCTGGGATGCGGATCCGAAGATCGGAACATTAGGACTGACCAGTGACAGACCGATTCCTGTTGTTATGAAGAGGAAGCCACTGACAATTGCCGCGAAGGCGAATGCGATCCCGACAAATTCTTCGGGCAAATCCATCTATTCGATTCAATCTCAGACATCACCAAAGAGGATTCTGATGGGAATTTGCAATGATTCTGACATAAAACCTATTAAATAGAGTACTCCGTATTATAGTATGACTCCAGCTCAGCAGAATTATCAGCCATTCATCATCTATCTCCAAAATAATAGCACCACTCCAGAGCTACACTTCGAAGATCTCGACGTCCGCGATGAGGTTGTCGTCCTCGAGCTAAGATACGATGGCGATCTAGCTCCACGGGACGAGCAAGACCAAGTTCGTAAGGTGATTCCTGAGTACTTCTTGATGGCGTGTCGAAAAGGAGTATTCGAGGACATAAAGGGAATTATCCGGTGCTCAGAGAACTCAGATTACCTGCTGTTTGCATTCGCGCAGGAATGGGTTGAGCGAATGGAATCTCAGAAGAATCAGCCGAACTGGGATGAACTAAAAAGCCAAATTCTGAACCAAGTGTCCCATTCATATGGAGAAGAACCAGAGGTCTAAAATTTCACAATGGCCACGAGTTCCGCTGATTCCGACACAAACCGTTCTCAGCCGTCAGTAGGGTTGCGATTCCTCTTCTGGGTCTATGACCAGTTCTTTAGCGGTAGTGCATACCAGCTCACTCGAAATTGGACAATATTTGGAGTGGGATCTCTTACCCTGCTCTCTGAAGTCGCTCCAGGCGTATTCAAGATCGTTCTCGTGATGATAATCCTGCTCCCAGTTATCCTTGCAGCGTTGGTCGCGAAAATAGTTCCAATAGCTGCATCAGCAGTTGGGTGGGGAGAACGGCTGGGACTGATGGCAACAGATGACCGGATCTCTCTCGTTGCGCAAGCAATCCGTCTGGTTTCTGGCGGCGAAGAAATTGTTGAATATCTGATAGAGGTATTCCGCCGGTGATCAGATTCAGGAAGTCTGGAGTTTCCGGGAACGAACGGATTAGGATTCTACCAGATCCATCAAATCGGCCATAAAAGCATTCTCTCGTGACATCCACTGGTCGTGAACTTGCTTTCCGGAAACAACCCGGTCACGTTTTTATAACTAGGCGGAAAATCTGTCGGACGACCACAGATGATCCGCGATGCTCGCGTCCTCCGCGCTGGGATCGTCCCTCGGGAAGTCGAGCATCGCGACGCCGAGGTCAACCATCTCTCCAGTGTTCTCGAACCGATCACGAACGGCGAACCCGCGGACACCGCCATCGTCACCGGGCCGAGCGGCGCCGGCAAGACGTGCATCTCGCAATTCGTCACGGAACGACTTCGGGAAGAGGTCCTCGATGTCGAGGCCACCTACGTCAACTGCTGGCGCAACTACACGCGGTTCCGCACGCTCTACCAGATCCTCGACGACCTCGGCGCGACCATCGACATCCACCGGCAGTCGACGCCGCATGACGAACTCGTCGACCGCCTCCAGCAGCATGACGGCCCGCGAACCGTCGTCATTCTCGACGAGGTCGGCCAACTGGAGGACCCCAGCGTCATTTACGTCCTCCACAGCCTCCCACAGTTCGCGATCATCTGCATCGCGAACAAGGAAGAGGAGCTGTTCAGCCGCGTCGACGACCGCCTCGTGAGCCGCCTGCGCTCCAGCGAACACGTCCGGATGGACAAGTACCACGACGAGCAGCTGTACGACATTCTGAGTGCGCGGGCGAAGTGGGGCCTCGATGAGGACATTATCACCGACGACCAGCTCTACCGGATCGCCGACGCGGCCGCCGGCGACGCCCGCCTCGCAATCGGCATCCTCCGAACGGCCGCCGGCAAGGCAGATCGCGAAAATCAGGAACAAATTACTGACGACATCCTCCGCGACTCGGCCGACGACGCCCGTGCCCAGATCAAACAGCGAAGCCTCGATTCGCTCACGCCCCATCAGCGGGCAGTCTACGATATCGTTCGCGAGCACGGCCCAGTCGGACCAAGCGAGATTCACGAGCGCTATACCGAGGAGGTCGATGATCCACGGACGAAGCGGACTATCCGCACGTACCTCTCGAAGATGGAGCAATACAATCTCGTCGAGGCGGAGGGGACGAGTCGGGACCGAGAGTATTCACTCGTCGATTCAGCAGCTGCGTCGCCGAGGAAGTGACCATGACGTTGTCATCCCGATAGTCTCAGAGCAGGTATTGATGATTCCCGCTTCAATCTTGTCCGCGCAAAATAGAATTAGTCGGACCGAAGCTGATCCCGGAAAGCGTCACATTGATCAATTCCAACGAGATCTGCCACACGGCGATCTAATTCCTCTTGTGCTTGAACAGAGGCATCTGCGGCAAGGCTCTCGAACTGCTCGGCCAATTCAGCCCACTGTTCTTCTGAGAGGTTCGTTAAGTCTGGCAGTTCAATATTTTCGAGATCACCTACCGTGACTTGTACAAAATCAGAGTTAGATCGGGTGCTTCGAGTGTAGAAGTCGAATTTCACCGGTGAAGAATTAAGAAGTGCTGTTAAGGCCTTTGTAACTACGGCATTCTCAACTTGAGTATCCAACTTTTCATAGTCAATCAGCAATCCCAAGTATTGACTTGATATGTAGACATCATGATCGACGTACATTGCCACCAAGGTCGACGACGCAATTTTCGGGAGCACAATATCTGGGGCCTCTTGCGACGGGAGCTGAAACCAGTACTCCCGACGATCTAGCGTCGAACGTTCGTGATATCCCTCCTCAAGGCCGGTTTTGAGATAGTCCGCTAATGCTTCATCTTCCTCGTTTGCGATAACAGATAGCATCTTCTCGTCTTCCATCTCAGGCTCGACTGCCTCAACAACCTCATCCGGGACCCAGAGAGCACTCTGTAGTTCCGTATCCGAAGTTCTGAACGTGTCTTGGTTCACTGTCTCGACGAGAGCGTCTCGCATATAATTGCCAAGCTCTATTTGACAGTCGTTCCCATCACGGAAATAAAAGAAGTCGTTAGCTCCGGAAACTGCACCTATCCTTATGGAACAGAATTCATCAAGCGTTGCGGTCGTCTTCTCTTTCCATTCAAAATAGACCGGTGGAGCTTCGAAGTACTGCCACCACGATTCGTCAGCAACAATTTCCTCTTGGTCAAATTTACGTTCACTCTCTTCTAGCTCTTCAGGCAAGCAACCGGAAGTATTGGTTGTAAGGTCAAAATCAGTTGTACCATCATAGTTTTCAAATACCACCTGATTCTGGCGAGGTTTCTCCTTGCGGAGAAACAGAAGAACGGCCAATTCTTCATGAGAGTGAGCGCTCCCTACGCGCAGGACCCCATCAATCGCGAAGTTCTCAAGAAGGAACGCCCGGAACTCCTCTGCCGAAGACTGGGTGAGCCAACCTGTTGGCAAATAGAAGCCTGCACGACCTCCAAGCTTGAGAAATTCGAGAGACCGACTGATAAAGTAGAGTGACGGCTCGGTCCGTTTTGAGAGATGAGGTATTTCCTCAATAATCGACTTCTGCATATCGGTATCAAGTTGCTCCGGCCTGAGACGAGGGGGGTCACACAGAATCACATCGGTCTGAGGTAGTTCAAAGGGAGTTCCTTCCCAATCAGCGTTAGAGATATTAAGTGTGCGTCCTTCGATATGCGCGTCTCTGAAATCGGCACAGTAGATCTTTGGAAGGACTTCTAAGCCCTCACCATTCTGAAGAATTAGAGTGATCATGGACAATTCGGTAGTATATGGCTCAATATCTACCCCATAGATATCGCTGAGAGACGCGGAAGATGCCTCATCTGTTTTTATATCGAATGCAGAGGACAACAGGCTACCGGTGCCACACGTCGGATCAAGAATTAACTCGTTTCCGTCGGTGATGGTATAGCCTGAGAGGGCGAAACTGGCTTCCTCTGGCGTATGATAGTTCCCGAGAGCCGCACGTTGTGCCTCAGCATTTGCTTCCCGAAACGCAGTCTTAATTACGTCATTAGCGAGTCCAGCGATCTCCCAGTCCTGAAGCAGATCCACATTCTCTTTGAGTTGCTTTTGTACAGGGCCTACCTCCTTCAGGAGCTGGAAATACGGACTAGCTTCAGCGCCACTTTGTGGATCAAGCACCTCACCCAAAGCGAGTATCGAGTCGAGAATCTCCGTTTCAGTTTTTACTCGAGCGATCGAACGTCCAGGCCGTCGAATGCCTCGTTGATCTAAAACAGCGGCGAACGCCACGCGGTTCGCTATCGTGGCAGAAGCCAATTGGAGGAACTCCTGAAGCGTATGCCGGTCCGGTACCTGCCACCCTGAATTTTCAGCCGCAAGCCCATCAATATATTTCGTTGATTCAATCTCCCCGGAAAACGCGGTGAGTAGGTCACGGCGAGTACGATGAATCCAATCGTGTAGTTCCTTTGCCTGTTGCTCCCCGTCGAACTCACGATATGTGGCTATGACGTTCTTGATCCGAGAGACTAAATCGCGATCGATGTCTTCAATTGAGCCAATAGTTTCAACCAGAATTTGGTCTGGACCTGTCTCACCTTGAGGTACTGAAGCAACACGAATTTCCTCGTCTGAGGACACTTCGAGGATATACACTTCCCGATCGTCAAGTGTATCAGGCAAAATCTCCTCTACGTCCAGTTCCGTACTCTCGTGGCCAACCAAGACGGCTAAAAGATAGTCATCAGCCTCGAATACACCGTCGACATATTCAAACTCTTGGGCGATTAGGCGTCTGACACGCTCAGCAAGAGCTGAATCGCCCGTCTTCACCATATTTTCCCCATTTTCGGGCGCGCTGTATAATTCTTCACCATGCTTCCTTGTTCCCAAGTACGTAACCTAACAGGACAACCAACACCATTCCAAGAAACCCTTCAAATGCTGCTAGGAATTGCCCTGCAGGCGTTACGGGAGTTAAGTCACCGTATCCAATAGAGGAGAGCGTTATCGCACTAAAATACGCGCGTTCCCAGAGAACAGCGGTAATGTTGCCATAGTATCCCGGTTCCAATAACCAGCTACTCAACGATATAACCGGCTCTTGGAGTGTCAAATGGCCTGCCTGACTCTGCCCAAGTGGAATCGGGGCAAATAACAGAGCCGACACTAACCATAACATCACAATACATCCTGCTACCTTGTACGGACTAACTCCGTATCCGTAAACGAATTTTTTCAGGAGTGACGGAATATTCCCCAAATTTCGTGATGTGCGCCTGCTCTTCCGTCGTGCATCCTGGCTTCGAAAGTAGTATTTTGCTGCTCTATCGGTGATATTGTTATCAGCGAACAGCTGTTCAAGTCTTTTATACTGCTGACTAACCTGCTCATATTGTTCTTCAGCTTGCTCATCACCGCCGATGTAGGGTAGGTTTTTAATCGCACCTAACCAGTATGATTCATTCGTGCCCTCAGCTTCCATCGCAGCAATTTCGCCCCGTAAATAATGCGTCTCGATGTCGTCAGATATTGATAAGAAGCCTGCTGACCAAAACGGTGCTTCATTACCGAATACCGTACTGTGGTTAACTGAGACGTTATTGAACGTTGTTTCCGGGATGGCAATGTTTTCTGCTGTTAGACCGCTAAGGTCACCACCGTCGAACGTTGCCCCGCGTAGGCGAACGGAATCAAGCTGAGCCGAGCGCAAGAAAGCTGAATTAAAATTCGCATCGTAGAGTTCTATAGTTTCGAAACGAGAGCGATGCAGATACGCATCTCGAACCGTAAGGTCACGCAGTCGACTGTTCTCAAACTCATCCTTGTTTCCATCACCTGCCCCGCGAAGGTAGAGTGGTGGGATTTCTCTGAAAGGAGCATCTTCTTCAATCACATGATTTTCAGAGTCGCTTAGTGGAAGGTCGTCAAGAGACCAATTTGTGAGAGCGTCGTAGGCACCTTCAATCTCTGAGCGGAAATTCGAGACGTGAGTCCCGGAGTCGAAGGACACGTCTGCCGCCGGTTCCCGGTCGTTGAGTCGTCTCTGTACCGTTTTAAGTGGCTCAGAGTCAACCAAGACCCCTTGCAAATCCATTACAGGAAGGGCAGCACGGCCCCCATCAAATGTGATTCCACTACCGGAGTTAGTTGCAAACGTCATCCCTAGTAGATCTACATCCAAGAAGGAGATATCAGAGAACGTTGGATTCTCGGCAAATCGGACGAACAACATACTATCAGCGTCAACCGTCTCAGTCTTCGAGAGATCGCACCCATCGAAATTTACATTCACAACCGTAGCCCCGGAAAGGGAGGTACCGTCATCGGGGCTCTCAATCACCGCGTCAGTGAAAATCGAATTCGTAATAGTAGCATTAGAAAAAGTTGCTTCGCTGAGATTTAGGCCCGAAAAGTCACATCCGTCAATATCTGCATTCGCGAAGTCTGGGTCATGGAATCTTTTGGCGCGATGAAAATCGACCCCAACGACCATACTACGGTTGAATTGTGGCTCCGTAAGCCGGGAATCATTAAAAACAGGATCAGTGGTGATCGTAGTCGATATAAAATTGGTCTGGTCGCCATAAACGCCCTCAAAGACAATTTCACCGTCAAATGTGACGCCGCTGAAATCAGTATTATCAAGCTCTGCTCGGGTAAATTCGACATCCTGGAGGATGCCGGAAGTCTCAAACTCTGCCCCAGCAAGCTCTGCTTCTCTAAATTCACATTTCGACAGTGTCTCAAACCGGAATGTAGATTCACGAAGATCTGTTCGAATTTTTGACCCTTCAACACTAGTCGTATTGAAATTTACGTTCGAGAGGTTCGAACCGCCAAATGAGACGTTATATAGCCCCCAACCATTGAAATCCAACTCACTTGTGAGGGAGCCGTCCATCTGTGGAAACGTCGCCCCGTCAACTCGCTGTGGATCACCAACCCTCTCCTCAAGTCCTGAAATATCACCAACAGCAGGATCGTGCCAGAAGCAGGATTCAGTCAGTCCATCATCTACAGGCTGACGACAGCATCGTTGTTTAGAGCCGTCTACAGTCTCCCAGTTCTCGTTATTATGATCGAGGATACGACTAGATCCTGTATCTACCGATATTTCGAATCCGCAAATGTCCCCGTCAATATCCGAATCCGGGGCCATATACTGCCACCAATAGAGGGTTACCAATTAGGTTTTATGCATCCTTCAAAATCAGAGTTCGGGAGCGGCGTCCTTTCAGCAAAACGTTCTGAAACTAATCAACACTTGATCGTTCAAAAATTATTGTGGAACCTTTCTCGGAAATGGTCCAATGGCCGTGGAAATCTGGGGTCTGAGTCCATAATACATATTTTTCATATATTTCGTGAAACGCGGAAGCGACACACTGCGGCTTATCGGGAACGTAGACAACTAGTCGAGTATGGGAGAACATTCAACGTCGAATCGATTGGCGGTGGACCAGCCGACACGGGGAGCTGACCGCAATCGGTCCCTTGCTGACCAGGCCGATCCGGCTGCGGACGAGATGCTGTTGCCGCAACTCGACGACGGCATCACGCTGCTCGACGTCGAGGGAGGCCGCGGCGTCCCGATCCTGCAGTCGCTCGTACTCGACCATCTCCTCCTGCACGACGGGCCCGCCTTCTGGGTCGACGCAAATGGTCACGCGACGACGACACTCGCCCAGATCGCGCCCATTGACATCCTCCCATCCTTAGGGGAATGGGATTCCTCCGGTGGGGATATTGGCTATGCCGCACCCACGGAGGCAAGTTTCCCCGTGCGGGTACTCCGGTTTGTGCGCTCCTCGTTGGGACTGGCCCTCTCGGGAGAGCGTGATAACTCCGACCAGATATGGTCGTCCCACTTGAGGCGCACAGGCCGTGCCATCGACCCGACGTCCAGATTTACGCCAGCCTGTCGTTCGAGGAATGTCCGTGACGCACCGAGGTCGGCGTGCCCCTCGTAGCCACACGAACAGCGGAACACGTCGCCGTCCCGCTCCGTCTTCTCTCGTTCGCCACACACTGGACACTCCGCCGTCGTGTATGCTTCTGAGCGGACTTCGACCGTGATGCCGTACTCCTCGGCGGTCGTGGCGAGACGATCGATGAACGAGCGATACGCCCAGAACTGGTGGGTTTTCTCGTTCACTTCCGCGCTCCAGTAGTCCACCAGCACGTCCGTAAGGTCGCCGACGTACACCGTATCGACACCTTCGTCGTATAGTCGCTCGATCAAATTCCGCACGAGAGCGTCTTGGGCGTGGTCGCGGCGGCGCGTTCGCTTGCGGTACAGGGATCGGATCCGCTGACTGCTGTTTCGGCCCTCTTGGAGTTTCGATTGGAGCCTCGCGATTTCTTCGGTGGTTTCACGAAAGCGGGCGAACAGGTCGCGTCCCTCGTAGAGATACTGCTGGCCGGTGGTGGTGGTACAGGCGACGAGGTTGTTCGCGCCTACATCCAGAGCAGCCGATTCGTCGGCTAGTGGTGAATCCTGTCGAGAATCCGGGACAGTGACAGGCTGAATGGCTCTGAACGTGTCGTCGATCTCGTCGAAGTACAGTTCCAATCGCCCCTGTTCGCCGTCCCACTTGGGAGCGCCGCAGACTTCGAGCCGCAGGCGGTCGTAGTAGCCAAGTCCGTACTCATCTTTCAGGTCTTGGCCGACCGGGATTTCGAGGCGACTCCGTTCACCAGTTTCGATGGTGTAGGAGTCATTACGGATGTACGTCCGCAACTCTCTACTGGCCTCCTCGTTGCCCCAGTAACCAGGAGGGGCTGTGTCCTCGCCATCTTCGCAGGCGGCGAAGAACGACCGCCACGCCTCGCTGTTCTTACGGATGACTTGTTGGGCAGTAGCGGAGCCGAGGACACCGACGTACTGTTTGCGGTAGTCGGCAGTATCCCATACGGAGTCGCCGTCGAAGTAGTTCTGGCGGCGCTCGTAGTTCAGTTCGTTCCAGAGGCTGGCGGAGGCGTCCAACAGCTCGCGGAGCAGTTGCTCATCCTGCTCGGAAAGCGGTCGCACCGCGAACGTATTGGTTCGCCTCACGACAACAGACATTTGTGCTTGAATGTCTAAATGTCTTTTGGACATAAACGATGCGACCGAACATCGACATCTCGCACACACTGAATGGGCGGGTGAAAGACTACGCCGAACAAGAGGACAAGGACCTCGAAGAAGCCTATCAAGAGATTATCGAAGCGGGTCTAGAGGCGGTGGAACATCCAGACAAGCCGTAGCACCTGGATTGTGGGGCCGTGTTGTCGCTCAGACCCAGCCTGGAAGGATGAGCCCACTCGCTACGAATCATCCGAACCAAGGTCATTCTGGAAGCCTTCTCGGAAACCTTCGGACGATCGCCAAAAGCCAGCGCCTGAGTCCGATGTACCGCATTACTCAGTCATTTCTTGGAAATGCGGAAGCGACACGCCGCGGCTTATCTGGTACGTGGCCATCTACTGGAGTATGCCAGACCGCTCCACATCGACGTCGAACCGATTGGCGGTAGACCAGCCAACACGGAGCGCTGACCGCAACCAGAATCTGGCTAATCAAGCCGATCCCGCGACGGA
>Ga0207719_100041_pt1 | contig 139433 bp, 134 predicted proteins | sample A23P1SouthBayCA_2_FD_187279 | JGI IMG/M metagenome (GOLD analysis project Ga0207719, IMG submission 187279) | Aerobic enrichment media microbial communities from Eden Landing Ponds, California, USA - A23 P3 (3) (SPAdes) | ecosystem: Environmental > Aquatic > Marine > Unclassified | place...
CAATAAATAACTTTGAGCCTGGCCTTGCTGTCATTGTAAAAATTAACTCTCATCGCTTGGCCCGAAAGCCAAGCCGACAAGGGCTCGACGTGCGATCGTCTGTATGTTCCAATATGTAAAGAACAAACCAATAAAACTTCTGCAGTTCCTTTCAGCAGAGCTCCAAAGATAAGGTAAATTTTACCTTGAAGTCAACAAAAGATTCGATAAAAACTATTTGCTGATGTCTTTGTTTCGGAGCGGTGCAATGATAAGAACTTATAATTTATAATCCAAATATTATTATGGGATTATAAAAACGTCAATGTTAACACGGATTGTCTTACCTTGCTAACAAAAAAACAATATGTAAAAAGGTACTATTCTTCTTCTGAATTACCGTTGTCAGACTCTTCCTGAGTCCCACTGCCAGTTTCTTTCGTAGCCGTTTGCTGAAGATTGGAATCAGAAGAGGTAGTCTTCTTAGATTTGCCCGCACGGCGTGTACGCTTCTGCTTTTTTGTATCCTTAGGCTGGATATCGTTATAGTCTACAAGCTCTATAACAGCTGTCTGTGCATTGTCTCCAGCCCGATACCCCAACTTAACTATACGGGTGTAACCACCTGGTCGATCCATGGCCTCCTGAGCCACCTCATCAAAAAGATGAGAAACGGCCTCTTTATCTTTAAGCTTAGATTGCACCTGACGTCTATTATGAGAACTATCTTCTTTGGCCTTTGTAATTAAAGGCTCGACGAAAGGTCTAAGCTCCTTAGCCTTAGCGACTGTGGTAACAATGCGGTGCTCCTTAATAAGAGCTACAGATAGCGCACTTAATGTTGCCTTACGGTGCGAAGGAGTTCTACCTAACTTATTTCCTTTCTTTAAATGACGCATTTCTTTCTATAATACCTTTATGATTTATCCAAATACTTAGTGACATCCATTCCGAAGTGAAGATCTTTACCTTCTATAACCTCCACCAATTCGGCCAATGATTTCTTACCGAAGTTTCGGAATTTCAAAAGATCCTGCTCATCTCTGGCAACTAGTTCGCCAATTGTATTGATATTTGCAGACTTGAGACAGTTATAAGAACGTACACTCAGGTTCAAGTCTTCAATACTTGTTTTCAACAAGTTGGCAATACGTTGCTTTTCTGCATCAACCTCTTCCTCTTCTTGAGTAAAAGGTTCATCAATTTCTTCTGTAATAAATTTCTCGATGTGCTCTTTCAGAATTTTACCGGCAATTGTAAGGGCTTCTTTTGAATTAATAGACCCATCCGTAGTAATATTCATTATGAGCTTTTCGTAGTCAGTACGTTGGCCTACACGAACATTTTCAACATCGTACTGTACCTGTTTGATGGGAGTAAAAATTGCATCAATGGGAATCAGGTTTACATCCTCCTCGGTATCAACATCTTGTTCTTCAGCAGGAACATATCCTCTGCCTCGACCAACATGCAGTTCCATCTCAATATCTGCATCATCGGCCATCGTAGCGATAACAAGATCAGGGTTTAGTACTTCATAGTCAGCAGTGGCATCATCAATATCTTTTGCCGTTAGCTTACCTTCTCCAGATTTGGAAACATGCACAATGCCGCTGCTCTGCTCGACCTGCTTAAAACGAACTTCCTTCAAATTGAGGATAATTTCATATACATCCTCTTTGACCCCTTCAATACTGGAATATTCATGTTCAACACCATTAATCTTAACAGCGTTGATGGCAATACCAGGTAGGGAAGAAAGAAGGATTCGTCGGAAAGAGTTACCGATTGTAACTCCAAATCCACGTTCAAGAGGCTGTAAAATAAAAGTGCCAAATGTATCTGTGGCTTCTTCAACCTCTAGAGTGTCAGGCATTTGAATGCTATAGTTACTCATATCAAATAAACGTATTGAACTAATTAAATTAATTTACTTAGAATAAAGCTCGACAATAAGCTGAACATTGATATTTTCAGGAATTTCTTCCATGTCGGGCATATTCAAAAACTTGCCCTTCATATCTTTCTTGTCGATCTCAACCCACTTGTACTTGCTGGATGGTGCATGCTGCAGCGATTCGTTGATGACCTCAAGATTCTTTGATTTAGGTCGTACGCTAACAACATCTCCTGGCTTCAATTGGTATGAAGGTATGTTAACAACCTCTCCGTTAACTACGATATGTTTGTGACTTACCAACTGACGAGCTTGTCGACGGGTTCGTGCAAAACCAAGGCGATAAACCGAGTTATCCAGTCTGCTTTCCAGCAACTGCAAAAGGATTTCACCCGTTACGCCATCTTTGGCATTGGCTTTATCAAACAAGTTAGAGAATTGCTTCTCCAACAAGCCATAGGTGTATTTTGCCTTCTGCTTTTCTTCAAGCTGAATAGCATATTCTGATTTTCTCGAATAACGGGAACGTCCATGTTGTCCCGGCCCATATGGCTTGCGTTCCAGCGCTTTGCTGGGGCCAAATATAGGCTCTCGAAAACGTCTTGCTTTTTTCTGTTTTGGACCTCTGTATCTTGCCATGATTTATAAATAATTTCTGCTTTAAACTCTTCGTCGTTTGGGTGGTCTGCAACCATTATGTGGAATTGGAGTGCGGTCTTTAATAGATGTTACTTCAAGACCGCTGGAAGCGATAGCACGTACAGCAGCTTCTCGGCCGGAACCGGGTCCTTTTACAAAGACCTCAACTCGGCGCAAGCCCATTTCATGGGCAGCTGTTGCAGCCGTTTCAGCACTCAATTGTGCTGCATACGGGGTATTTTTTCGAGATCCTTTGAAGCCTTCTTTTCCAGCTGATGACCAGGAAAGTGCATTCCCTTCAGCATCAGTAATTGTTACCAAGACATTATTAAATGTTGCCTTGACGAAAGCCATCCCATTTGGATCCGAAACCTGCTTACGTCGTTTCTTTTTTGCAGATCGTCGTTCTTTCTTTGCCATTTGATCGTCTAGTTATAGTTATTTCTTAGGAGCTGATCTCTTACCTGCTACGGTCTGGCGCTTACCTTTGCGCGTTCGCGCATTTGTTTGTGTGCGCTGACCACGAACAGGCAAACCTTTTCGATGTCGGTTGCCACGGTAAGATCCAATTTCAATGAGTCGACGGATGTTTGCTTTAACTTCACTGCGCAATGCACCCTCAACCTTATACTCGTTGTCAATTTTTTGACGGAGCTTGGATACTTGTTCGTCCGACCAATCCATCACTTTGATATTACGATCTATTTCCAGCTCATCTAAAATATCCTGAGCAGTAGATCGTCCAATACCATAAATATAGGTCAGACCTATTTCGCCTCGTTTATCTTTCGGTAAGTCTATTCCAGCAATTCTAGCCATGAAACTATTCCGTTTTATCCTTGCCGTTGTTTGTGGCGTGGATTCTTCTTGTTAATTACATATACACGTCCGTTACGACGAACAATTTTGTCGTTAGGACTTCGCTTTTTAACTGAAGATCGAGTCTTCATAATACTATAGAAGCTTTAAATTAAAATTTACTTGTAACGATACGTTATACGTCCCTTTGTCAAATCATAAGGAGACATTTCCACGGCGACACGATCGCCGGGAAGAATTTTGATATAATACATTCTCATCTTTCCCGATACATGGGCTAAGATTTCGTGCCCATTATCGAGCTCTACGCGAAATTGTGCATTCGGTAATGCCTCAATAATTTCGCCATCTTGTTTAATTGGCTCTTCTTTAGCCATCGTTCTAAATCTCTGCGTTTATTCGACTTTTCGTGATCTCTCTAATATAATCAAAAGTACTTAGAATTTCAGCTTTTCCTTCACGTACCACAATGTCATGTTCGTAGTGCGCAGCAATTGATTTATCAGCTGTTACAACGGTCCACCCATCGTCGAGTGTCTCCACTTTATAAGAGCCCATCGTAATCATCGGCTCTATAGCCAAGGTCATCCCAGACCGGAGCCGATCTCCGCGACCCGCCTTCCCAAAATTTGGTACCGACGGATCTTCATGGAGCGACTTTCCAAGACCATGTCCAACCAGAGCACGGACAACACCAAAGCCTTCATTTTCGCAATGCTTCTGGACGGCGTTTGAAATATCGCCGACCCTGTTTCCGTGAACAGCTTCTTTAATTCCTTTGTAGAGAGATTCTAGTGTTGCACGTAGTAAACGGATCTTATCGTCTTCACATTCCCCAACGGCAAAAGTATATGCATGATCACCAAAATAACCGTTCTTCTCTACCCCACAATCGATGGAGACAATGTCTCCTTCTTTTAATTTCTTGTCTTCACTGGGGATTCCGTGCACGACCTCTTCATTTACTGAAATACACAACGTAGCCGGAAATTGATTGCCTTTCGGACCATATCCTTTAAATGCCGGCCGGGCATTATTCTTTTTAATAAACTCGTCAGCAACCCTGTCAAGTTTAGCCGTTGTCACTCCTGGCTCTATATGCTTCGCAACCTCGGCCAGTGTATGAGAGACAAGCTGCGCACTTTCGCGCATTTTCTCTATTTCGGATTCACTTTTGAGATAGATCATTATGCCCGACGACGACCTTTCATCTTGCCTGTTTTCATGAACCCATCATAGTGACGCATCATAAGATGGCTTTCAATTTGCTGGAGTGTATCCAGTGCAACACCTACAATAATGAGTAGGCTAGTGCCACCGTAGAATAGTGCAAATCCCGGAGTAACCCCCATTCGTGCTGCAATAGCAGGCATAATTGCAATGAGAGCCAAGAAAATAGAACCCGGTAGAGTCACCTTAGTTAAAATATTGTCAATAAACTCTACGGTTTGATTTCCTGGTCGAACACCAGGGATAAATCCGCCCTGGCGTTTCATCGTGTCTGCCATTTCACGTGGGTTAACCGTGATAGCTGTATAGAAGTATGTAAAGAACACAACAATGATCCCGAAAATAATTGAATATGTAATTCCAGTAAAATCGCTGGACCAAGCAGTCAACATCTGTACTGTCTCATTATTAGGGAAAAAGGTCCCAATCGTGCTTGGAATAAACATTATGGATTGAGCAAAGATAATGGGCATCACACCAGCTGCATTCAATTTCAGCGGCAAATACTGTGTAGTTCCACCATATACTTTGCGACCCACAACCCTTTTCGCATACTGTACAGGAATTTTGCGAACGCCCTGAGTTAACAGCACACAAGCTGCAATTACAAGGATAAGAGCTGCTACCTCAACAAGTACGATAATCAAATTTCCTTTGGTCGTAAATTCATTTATCAAACTGGCCGGCAGGCGTGCAATAATACCAATCATAATGATAATGGAAATACCATTGCCAATACCCCGATCAGTGATCCGTTCACCCAACCACATTACAAATGCAGTTCCTGCAGTAAGTACAATCATTGAAGTAAGTACAAACGTGAAGTTACTTACCACAATTGCATTTGGTGATGTTGCCATCAGGTTGATGGCAAAACCAATAGCTTGTACGAGTGTAATACCTATTGTTCCGTAACGGGTTAGCCGGTTTATTTTTCGGCGCCCTTCTTCACCTTCACGCTGTAGCTTTTGGAAGTAAGGTACAACTGCACCCATCAGCTGGATAATAATTGAAGCCGTAATATAAGGCATGATTCCAAGTGCAAACACACCGGCACGTGAAAATGCACCACCTACAAACATGTCAAAGAGGCCGAGCAAACTGGAAGCATTACCTGTTTGCTGGACAAGCTGAGTTGCATCAATACCTGGAAGCGTAACAAAACTTCCAATTCGGTAGACCATTAGAATACCGATCACATAGAGGATACGATTCTTAAGCTCCTCTATCTTAAATATGTTTCGAAAGTTCTCAACTAAACTCATTTAAGGTGGCTACCTGTTTAATTATTCTTAGTTCTCAACAAACGTTATGCTACCGCCGGCGTCTTCAACTTTCTTCTGGGCTGAATCGCTGGCATTGTGTACTTCAATATCAATCGAAGCTTCAATATCACCATCGCCAAGCAGTTTAATCAGATCATTTTTGCCTGCTAATCCCGCATTTCGCAAGTCGTCGAGCGTAATGGTTTCGCCAAGACGATCATGCTCAATGAAGAGCTGGATAGTGCCAGTATTAACAGCTACATACTCAGTACTGAAGTTATTGTTGAAACCCCACTTCGGTATGCGACGCTGCAGTGGCATTTGGCCACCTTCAAACCAAAATTTCTCTTTGAAGCCACTTCTTGAGCGCTGGCCATTATGACCTTTGCCAACCGTGTGGCCGCCTCTGCCAGAACCTTGGCCACGACCAATACGTTTGGCCTTTTTCTTGTTTGGTTCCGGGGCGTCTAAGTTGCTTAAATCCATCTTATTATCCGTTAAATTCTTAGATCTATTAGCCTTCAAACACTTTATTCAATGAAATACCGCGTCGTTCGGCAACTTCAAGTGGATCCGTTAAGTTCTTCAATCCATTATAGGTTGCTTTCACCATATTGTGCGGATTGGATGATCCTACCGACTTGGTAAGAATATTTTGCAATCCAGCAATATCGAGTAACGCCTTCACAGGTCCACCAGCAATTACACCAGTACCTTCGGATGCCGGTCGAAGCAATACTTCACCAGCCCCTTCAACGCCGGTAATGGTATGATAAATACTACCGGTTTTAGTCATAGGAACCTTAATCAGATTCTTCTTCGCATTATCAAATCCCTTCTGGATGGCATCTGAAACTTCGTTGGCTTTTCCAAGACCGTGTCCTACGACACCGTCTTTGTTGCCAACAACCACAATAGCATTAAAGCTAAAGCGGCGGCCACCTTTTACAACCTTCGAGACGCGGTTAATGTGAACCAGGTTCTCTTCAAGGTTCAGATTCGTAGGCGTTATGTTATGTCGTCGTTTTATCTTAGGCATAATAATTCTGTTTAAAAGTCTAATCCACCTTCTCGTGCACCGTCAGCGAGTGCTTTCACTACGCCGTGATATTTATAGCCGCTTCGGTCAAAAACAGCTTTGTTCAAACCTTTATCATCCGCAAGTTTAGCCAAGCGTTTTCCAACTACTTCTGCAGCTTCTTGCTTGGTTCTACCTTCCACTTCGGAAGCAATCTCCTCGCTTTGTGATGACACAGCCGCTAAGGTCTGTCCCATCCGATCATCAACGAGTTGAGCATAAACATGCTTATTGCTTTTGTAGAGGCAAAGCCGCGGGCGTTCAGCCGTTCCGCGAATTGTGGAACGGATGCGACGGCGTATCTTATCTCGACGTAATTTTTTTTCAATATTCTTATCCATCGTAAATAAATCCTATTAAGCTTTAGCAGCAGATTTACCAGCTTTTCTACGAACCCACTCATCCACATAGCGGATACCTTTGCCTTTGTAGGGCTCTGGGGGACGCAGTGAGCGAATTTTAGCGGCAACCTGTCCAACTAATTCTTTGTTAATTCCTGACACAATAACTGTGGGATTTTTTCGACTCTTCGTGTCAACCTCAAGGTCAACGCCATCCGGGGCTACAAAGTAGATTGGATGGGAGAATCCCAACTGTAGTTCAAGTACTCCGTTACTCAATGATGCGCGGTAGCCAACACCAATAATCTCAAGCTCTTTCTTATAACCTTCCGAAACACCAATCACCATATTGCTGATCAGTGAGCGGTAGAGGCCATGTAAAGACCGATCGATCTTTTCATCAGCCGTTCGATTGATGACAAGCTCACCGTCTTTCTTTTCAACAGTGATGCTGGGATCGATTTGCAGACTATCACTGCCCATCTCCCCTTTAATCGTAACTACGTTATCAGCATCAATGCTGAATTCAACATCATCTTTTAATTCAACCGGTTGATTTCCGATACGTGACATAATTCAATTACCTTAATTTTAATAAACAGTGCACAATACTTCGCCGCCCACATTAATTTTGCGGGCTTCTTTATCCGTCATAACTCCGCGGGATGTCGAGAGAATAACAACTCCCAACCCGTTAAGAGCTCGGGGAATGTTATCGGCTCCGCAATACTCACGAAGACCGGGTTTGGACCGCCGTTTCATCTTCTTGATCACAGGATGACCATAAGCGTCATACTTCAAAAACAAGCGAAGCATTCCCTGTTTTCCATCATCAATATTGATGTACTTGTTAATATATCCTTTGTCCAACAGGATTTTGGTCATCGCACGCTTCAATTTAGATGCTGGGATATCAACCCTGCGATGGCCCGCCTGCTGGGCATTGCGTATTTGTGTTAAATAATCTGAAATTGGATCAAACATAAAAGTTCTTCGTTATTGAGTTACCAACTTGCTTTTCGTACGCCTGGAATCTTACCATCCAGGGCAAGTTCGCGAAATTTAATACGAGAAATACCGTACTTGCGGATGTAGCCTCGGCAACGTCCAGTCAAGTTGCAACGATTGTTCACTCGCGTAGGACTGGAGTTTCGGGGAAGCTTTTGCAGCTCTTCCCACTTGCCTTCTTCTTTCAGCTTTTTCCGCTTTTCAGCGTACTTCTTTACCATTCGTTTTCGTTTCTCGTTCCTTGCTATCCAAGATTTCTTAGCCATAATGAATTATGCTTCTATTATTTAATTTCGTCGTTGAAATGGCATTCCAAATTCCTTGAGCAGAGCATAAGCTTCTTCATCGGTCTCTGCTGAAGTTACAAAAGTAACATCCAACCCATGAATGTTGTCAACTTCTTCAGTATTAATCTCGGGAAAAATTGTATGCTCTTTAATACCGAGATTATAATTACCTCTGCCATCAAAGCTCTTATCAGGAACTCCTTGGAAGTCACGGGTTCTCGGCAATGCCAGGTTGATCAGACGATCCAGAAATTCGTACATCTTTTTCTTCCGGAGCGTTACCTTGCAACCAATGGGCATGCCTTCTCGAATCTTGAAGTTCGAGATCGACTTTTTTGACTTCGTGATAATTGGTTTCTGTCCCGTTATTTTTGCAATGTTACTAGCAACAGTGTCCAAACGTTTCTCATTTTCAACTGCTTCGCCAACACCGCTGTTAATAACAATTTTCTCCAACTTCGGTACAGCATTTACATTCTCGTACTCAAACTGTTCCAGAAGGTTAGAAATAACTTCGTCTTTGTACTGTGTATAAAGTCTTGCTTCTGACATTCTATAATAACTTCTTATTTATCAATGATCTCGCCACTTTTCTTTGCATACCGAACCCATCGTCCACCGCCGTCTTCTTCAATACGTTTACGGCCAATGCGTGTGGGTTCACCAGTTGAAGGATCAAGAATCATCACGTTTGAAATGTGGATTGGAACCTCACGTTCGATACGGCCACCCTGAGGATTATCCTGGGTTGGCTGATCATGGTGAACACGGAAGTTCACGCCCTCAACTATCACTCGTTCTTTGTCAGGGAATACAGCCAAAATACGACCTTCTTTTCCCTTTTCGTTACCAGCGATTACTCGTACCTCATCGCCTTTCTTAACGTGTAGCTTCTTTCGTTTATTCGTTTTACGTGGCATAGTTTAAATCTTTTTCTTAAAGCACTTCTGGTGCAAGTGACACAATGCGCATGTAATTTCTTTCGCGCAGTTCACGAGCTACCGGTCCAAAAATTCGTGTTCCAATTGGCTCGCTTTCCTTATTAATGATAACAGCCGCATTCTCATCAAAACGGATGTAACTTCCATCGCGTCGGCGAATCTCTTTTTTCGTGCGTACCACTACAGCTGTTACAACTTCACCCTTTTTTACGTTACCACCAGGGATTGCCGTTTTAACTGAAGCGGAAATGAGATCACCAATGCGTGCGTATCTTCGCTTGGAGTCTCCAAGAACTTTGATACACTTGAGCTGACGAGCTCCGCTGTTATCAGCAACGTTTAATTCTGTTTGTGCTTGTACCATTGCAGATTCCTAAATATATACTGTTATTTTGCTCGTTCAAGAATTTCGACAAGGCGCCAAGATTTACGCTTCGACAGCGGTCGGGTAGACATAATGTGAACTAAGTCCCCCTCATTGGCCTCGTTGTTCTCATCGTGGGCCATGTACTTGGTCGTCTTGGTAATATATTTTCCGTAAATCGCGTGTTTTACTTGCCGGTCTACAGCAACAGTGATAGACTTGTCCATCTTGTTGCTAACCACGCGACCTTTTCGTTCTCTTCGTTGTACTCGTTCAGGTTGTGCCATTGTATTTATTCAGCACCTTCTTCTTGTTCTTTTTCTGTAATGATCGTATGAATTCGGGCAATCTCACGTCGTGTCATCGGGACACGGGCAGGATTTTCCAACTGTCCGGCAATTGCGCGATTAAACTTCATATCTTGCAATGCCTTTTTTTCGTCTTCCAGTCGAGCCTTCAATTCAGCAATAGATTTTTCTCGTAACTCGTGTGCCTTCATGATTCTTTGAATACCTTTTGATTATGGTCCATCGTAATCACGACGAACAATAAATTTCGTTTTAATGGGAAGTTTATAATCTGCACGTCGCATTGCTTCCCAAGCCAGATCCTCAGGTACACCAGCGATCTCAAATAGTATGCGCCCGGGCTTAACCACTGCAACATACTCCTCAACAGCGCCCTTACCTTTACCCATTCGGGTTTCGGCCGGTTGCGACGTTTTGGGCATGTCCGGGAAAATACGAATCCAGGTTTGCCCATCACGCTGCAATTGTCGAGCAATAGCAATACGGCAAGATTCAATTTGCCGGGATGTGATGTACTTCGGCTCCATCGCTTTCAGACCAAAATCACCGTATGCCAGCGTATGTCCTCGCTGAGCCGTACCTTTCAGGCTCCGGCGATGCTGCCTTCGGCGTCGTACATTTCTTGGTTCTAACATGATTCTAAGTCTTTACTGTGTTAGTTCTTATTCCTTCTACGTCGACGAGAGCGGCGTTTGCCTCCTCCGCGTCGTCCTCGTGAATCATCCTTCTGCTGCGTATGAGCATCACCAGGAGTCAATTCAATATCACCGAGAACTTCACCTTTAAAGATCCAGACAGTCACACCAATAGATCCGTAGATTGTATTGGCCGTAGTATTGTAGTAGTCGATATCAGCACGGAGCGTATGCAACGGAACACGTCCTTCGCGATACTGCTCAGTTCGCGCCATCTCAGAACCACCCAATCGACCGGCACAACGGATCTTTATACCTTCAGCACCCATTCGCATGGCTGAAGAGATCGCGGTCTTCATGGCCCGACGGAATGAAATACGAGCTTCAAGTTGCTGCGCAATATTCTGCGCAACCAAACTTGCATCCGTCTCGGGTCGTTTGATCTCACTTACATTAATTTGAACTTCTTTATCCGTGATCGTCTTTAACTCTTCACGTAAAAGTTCAATCTGTTCACCACCCTTACCGATAACAACACCGGGCCGGCTGGTCTTGAGTGTAAGTAGAATTCGTTTTGGTGTACGTTCGATTATGACTCGTGAAAGCCCGCCATTTTCGAGACGCGTGTGCAAATACTCACGCAACTTCGTGTCTTCGTACAAAATTTCGGGCTCATTCTCTTCGGAATACCAGTTGGAATCCCAACCGCGAATGATACCGAGTCGTAAACCTACTGGATGTGATTTCTGTCCCAAGGTATTATTCTCTTATTAATTAACTAATTCTTCTTCTTTCTGTCCTACCACGGCTGTGATATGACAAGTGCGCTTGCGAATCTGATGAGCTCGACCCATCGCTGATGGTTGAATACGTTTCAGAGTCGCACCTTCATCAACGTAAATCTCTTTAACGTAAATGTCTTGGTTGTCGAGTCGAGCTTCCTGAAACTTGTCGCGTATATTCGCAGCGGCTGACTTAATAACTTTTGCTACATCAGTAGCAGAGGATTTGTGGGCGAACTCAAGCTTCTTCAATGCTTTATCAACCCGATCTCCTCGAACCGCATCTACAACCAAACGCACTTTACGTGCCGACTTACGCAGATGCTTTTGTATAGCTCTCGCTTCTAAAATTTCTTCTGCCATAATAGTTTATTGTCCTGGTTTTCTAGGTGCTTCTCTGGTTTTCGACTTCACAGGGTGGCCACGGAACGTACGTGTTGGAGCAAATTCACCCAACTTGTGGCCTACCATATTTTCAGTGATATAAACCGGGATAAACTGTTTCCCGTTATGAACGGCCAGCGTCAAACCAACAAAGTCAGGCGTAACCATAGAGCTACGCGACCACGTCTTAATGACGTTCTTCTTGCCGCTCTCATTCATTGAATCAACCTTACGTTGTAACTTGTAATATACGTAAGGCCCTTTTCTAAGCGATCTTGGCATAACTAATTACTTTTTAGACTTTTTGCGGCTCCGGACGATGTAACGGTCCGAAAGCTTTTTCCGTTTTCGTGTCTTAAGCCCTTTAGAAGACTGTCCCCATGGTGAACGTGGATGGCCACCAGAAGCTTTACCTTCACCACCACCCATCGGGTGATCAATCGGGTTCATTGAAACGCCACGGTTATGTGGACGATTGCCCTTCCATCGGTTACGGCCAGCTTTCCCCATCGAAGTATTAAAGTGATCAGGATTACTGGTTGATCCAACCGTTGCCAGGCAATTACCCAAAATCATGCGAACTTCGCCGGAAGGTAATTTCACTGTTACATACTTATCAGTTTTAGCAACCATTTGAGCAACAGTTCCAGCGCTTCGACAAAGCTGTGCTCCCTGTCCCGGATGCATCTCAATATTATGGATAAACGTACCAGGAGGCATAAACTTCATAGGCATTGCATTACCAACATCAGGCTCTACATTTGTAGTGCCACTGATGATAGTATCGCCTACCTCTAGTTTATTAGGAGCAATAATGTATCGTTTTTCACCGTCGGCGTAAGCAACAAGTGCAATTCGTGCGGATCGGTTCGGATCATACTCAATTGTTTGAACCGTAGCAGGAATGTCATGCTTGTCGCGTTTAAAGTCGATAAGTCGATATCGACGTTTGTGGCCTCCGCCGCGATGGCGTGAGGTCATGCGGCCCTGCTTGTTTCTTCCGCCGGATTGATGCTTACCTTTAACAAGCCGTTTAACAGTGGGCTTGCTGACGGTAACGTCATCGAACACAGGAGAAATTCTGTGTCGCGCACCGGGTGTTGATGGTTTTTGCTTCTTCGTAGCCATTGAACTAGTTGTTTCTAAATTTCGCTAAAGAAGTCTATTTCGCCTTCTTCGATTGTTACAATTGCTTTTTTCCAAACCTTTTCTCGGCCTGCGACATATCCACTCTGAGTGTAGCGCCCCTTAGGTTTTGAAGGCATGATCATCGTGTTGATCTTACCTACTTTCACTTCGGGATATCGTTCCTGAACCGCTCGCTTGATATCCGCTTTAGACGCATACTTGTCTACTTTGAAAGCATACTTGCCTTCTTCTTGTAGCCGAGTAAGTTTTTCCGTAATTAATGGTTTCTTTAATATCATGCTGCAGCCTCCTCTGAAGATTCAATAGATCCTTGCAGTACATCAATAGCACTCTTTTCAATCAAGATCACTTCTGCATCGAGGATCTGGTAGGTTGTTGGTTTGTAGGCTTCCAGAACCTTTACATCAGGAATATTACGGGCAGATTTGTAAAGTACTTTATCAGTTTCTGCCGTAAGGATAAGAACTTTCTTATCCTTGGCATCCAATGCTTCTAGCATGTCAGCAACTTTGCGTGTTTTCGGCGCATCAATTTCAATATCATCAACGATTGTGATGGCCTCATCATTAGCTTTGGCCGACCATGCTGATTTGCGAGCCAGCTTCTTCGACTTCTTTGGAATATCATACGAGAAGTCGCGAGGACTCGGTCCAAACACCGTTCCACCACCCTTCAATAGCGGGGAGCGAATAGATCCGCGTCGAGCTCGGCCGGTACCCTTCTGGCGATATGCCTTACGGCCACCACCGCGAACTTGTCCGCGTTCTTTTGTATTAGATGTTCCCTGACGTTGATTCGCCATATATCGGCGAACGTCTTCATAAATAGCGGTCTTGTTGGGTTCGATTCCAAAAATAGAATCGGCCAACTCGGCTTTATCGCCGCTATCCTTTCCTTCAGTTGTAAAAATCGGAAGCTTCATTGCTATTATTTCTTACTATCGATTGTAAATTTCTACATGACGTCCATTTGGACCAGGGATCGAGCCTGTGACCATCATCAAATTAGATTCACTAAAAATCTTAGCGATAGTCAAATTCTTGATCTTAGTTCGCTCATTTCCACTACGTCCGGCCATCTTAATTCCAGGAAATACGCGAGCCGGATCTGAGGCCTGTCCAATAGAACCTGGGTGACGCTGACGATCGTGCTGGCCGTGTGTTGCTTCGCCAACACCACTAAAGTTGTGTCGTTTCATGACGCCGGTAAATCCTTTACCCTTGGAGACGCCAACGACATCAACACTGTCACCAATATTAAAAACGTCTTTTATATTCAACTCATCTCCCAGCTCGGCATCTTCAGGAACAAAATCTCTAAACTCCTTGATGTATTGCTTAGGCGATGCATCTGCTTTCTGGAAATGACCGACTAACGGTTTAGAAGTACCTTTCTCCTTTTTGTCAAATGCAGCAAGCTGAACAGCTTCGTAACCGTTCTCGTTGTCAGTCTTAATCTGCGTAATCACATTCGGAGCAACTTCGATGACCGTAACAGCAAAGTTTCGGCCGTTCTCATCGAAGATGTTAGTCATTCCGATTTTTTTACCTATTAAACCACTACTCATCGTTCAGCGATTGATAATGTTATACTTTAATTTCTACGTCCACACCAGAGGGTAACTCCAGCTTCATCAATGCATCAACAGTTTGTGAGCCCGTTGACAGAATATCGATCAAACGTTTATGAGAACGATATTCAAACTGCTCACGTGCCGTTTTGTTAACATGTACAGAACGGTTTACTGTGATGATGTTCTTCTTTGTAGGGAGCGGTATCGGTCCCGATACCACAGCTCCCGTAGACTTTACAGTCTGTATAATCTTTTCAGCCGACTTATCGATCAAGTTATGATCGTACGACTTTAACTTAATTCGAATCTTTTGTTGTGTTGCCACAGCTATCTAGTTTCTTTTACCACTGATACCATCACTGAATGCGACGGCGTCAGTAAATATTCTTATTCAATAATTTCGGTTACGACGCCAGCGCCGACGGTGCGGCCGCCTTCGCGAATCGCAAAACGCAGGCCTTCTTCCATCGCGACCGGCTGGATCAGGCTGACTTCCATCGTCACATTGTCGCCCGGCATCACCATCTCGATGCCATCCGGCAGGTCACAGCTTCCGGTCACGTCCGTGGTCCGGAAGTAGAACTGCGGGCGATAGCCGTCGAAGAACGGGGTGTGCCGGCCGCCTTCGTCTTTGCTCAGCACATACACCTCGCATTCGAACTTCTTGTGCGGGGTAATCGAGCCGGGCTCGCAGAGCACCATTCCACGCTGGAGGTCCTCCTTGTCAATCCCGCGCAGCAGGATCCCGGCGTTGTCGCCGGCCTGGCCTTCGTCGAGCATCCGGCGGAACATCTCAATGCCGGTTACGACCGATTCCATCGGGTCTTCGACGATGCCGACAATTTCAATTTCGTCGTTCAGCTGCACCACGCCTCGTTCGATACGTCCGGTGGCGACAGTTCCGCGGCCGGTAATCGAGAAAATATCTTCGACCGGCATCAGGAACGGCTTGTCCACGTCGCGCTCGGGCGTCGGAATCGTCTCATCGACGGCGTCCATCAGATCCAGGATCGCCTGCTCGTGTTCCTCTTCGCCGTCCAGGGCCTTCAGGGCCGAGCCCTTAATGACCGGGATGTCGTCGCCGTCAAATTCGTAGCTGCTCAGCAGCTCACGGACTTCCAGCTCCACAAGCTCAATCAGCTCCTCGTCGTCGACCAGGTCGGTCTTGTTCATGAAGACCACAATCTGCGGGACCCCTACCTGGCGGGCCAACAGAATATGCTCGCGGGTCTGCGGCATCGGGCCGTCGGTGGCCGCAACCACCAAAATCGCCCCGTCCATCTGGGCCGCCCCGGTCACCATGTTCTTGACGTAGTCGGCGTGGCCCGGGCAGTCCACGTGGGCATAGTGGCGCGCTTCGGTCTCATACTCGACGTGCGCCGTCGAAATCGTAATCCCACGCTCCTTCTCTTCGGGAGCGTTGTCAATGTCGACAAACTGTTTGGCCACCCCGCCGTGGTGCTTGGCCATGACGGTCGTAATCGCCGCCGTCAACGTCGTCTTCCCGTGGTCGACATGACCAATCGTTCCGATGTTTACATGTGGCTTCGTTCGCTGATATGTCTCTTTTGCCATAATACTTAGTTGTTAATGATGTTTAAGCTCGTTCTTCAAGAATTTCTTTCTCAACGTTATTCGGTACTGCTGAATACTCAGCAAACTCCATGGAGTAGACAGCTCGTCCCTGTGTCATAGATCGAAGATCCGTAGAGTAACCGAACATTTCGGATAGCGGCACTTTTGCCGTTACTACAGAGCCCTGTTTATTATTATCCATCTTGCCTATGATTCCCCGTCGACCGTTCAGGTCGCCAATTACATCACCCATAAACTCTTCAGGGGTGATGATCTCAACATCCATTACCGGTTCTAGGATCGTAGGACTTGCTTTCTTGGCCGAGTTACGGAACGCCATCTTGGCACAAAGCTCAAAACTGTACTGATCAGAGTCCACATCGTGGTACGAACCATCATACAGACGAACTCCAATATTTTGTACAGGATAATCGGCTTGAATACCACCCTTCATTGCCTGCTCAAACCCTTTGGCTACGGATGGAATAAATTCTGTCGGGATGTTACCACCCTTAATCTCATTTATGAATTTGAATCCTTCACCAATAGTAACATTGTTGTCATCTTCTTCAAACTCCTCGAAGTGATCAAGCGGGCCGATCTCGAACTCCATATCGGCAAATTTTCCGCGACCACCAGACTGCTTCTTGTAGATTTCCCGGTGATTTACACTTGAAGTAATTGTTTCTCGGTAGGAAACCTGTGGTTGACCAACATTTGCTTCAACCTTGAACTCTCGCTTAAGTCGATCAACAATAATTTCAAGGTGGAGCTCACCCATTCCGGCAATTGTTGTCTGGCCGGTTTCTTCATCAGTTTTTACTTCAAAAGTGGGATCCTCTTCAGCAAGTTTGATTAATCCAGTCGTCAGCTTCTCCGCATCTGCCTGTGATTTTGGCTCAACAGCCAACTTAATCACCGGTTCGGGGAAGGTGATATCTTCAAGAATAATCGGATTGTCAATCTCACAAAATGAATCACCCGTCTTAACTTCTTTAACCCCAACCGCAGCAGCAATATCTCCTGCGCGAACCTTTTCGAGATCCTTCTTCTCATCAGCGTGCATTTCAAGAATACGACCTACACGCTCTTTTTTACCAGTTGAGGCATTATATATATAAGAACCTTTTTCGAGTTCTCCGGAATACACGCGGAAGAACGTCAACTTTCCAACATAGGGATCAGTCATGATCTTGAAGGCCAATGCAGAAAATGGCTCCTGGACACTTGGCTTACGCTCAAGCGTCTTATCGGGATCTTCAGGATCCTGCCCCTGAATTGGAGGAATGTCATAAGGGCTCGGCATATACTTGATAACTTTATCAAGCAATGTTTGAACACCCTTATTCTTAAGAGCAGAACCGCACATAACAGCGGTAATATCGCGATTCAGTGTTGCTTCTCGAATCGCATCTTCAATTTCTTCTTCGCTGATTTCTTCTTCCATCAAATACTTCTCCATCAGCGTGTCGTTCTGATCAGCAATAGCTTCGAGCATTACTTTACGGTACTTCTCAGCCTGCTCTTTCAGATCGTCGGGAATCTCAATTTCGTCGTACTCCATACCCAACGTTTCCTCATCCCAGATGATACCCTTCATCTTAATGAGGTCGACAACACCCTTGAATTTATCTTCGCTGCCGATAGGAATCTGAATAGGAATAGGATTGGCGTTCAGCTTCTCCTTCATCTGCGTAATCACATTGAAGAAGTCGGCGCCTGTACGGTCCATCTTGTTAACAAAAGCCATACGAGGCACATCATACTTATTAGCTTGCCGCCATACCGTTTCAGACTGTGGCTGAACAGCACCAACTGAACAGAAAACACCAATTGCCCCGTCAAGAACACGCAATGAACGCTCTACTTCAACAGTAAAGTCAACGTGACCAGGCGTATCAATAATATTAATACGATGATTCTTCCAAATGCAGTGGGTAGCAGCAGACTGGATTGTGATGCCACGTTCCTTCTCTTGGTCCATCCAATCCATCTGCGAAGCACCGTCGTGCACTTCGCCCATGCGATGTGTAATGCCGGTATAAAATAGGATACGTTCGGTAACCGTCGTTTTACCAGCATCAATATGCGCCATAATCCCGATGTTTCGGGTGCGCTTAATCCTGTCTATAATTTCCGGGTCAGTTTTTGTCTTCGTCTCAGCCATTGCTATAAAGTAGTGTCAGTAAATCGTTTAGAATCTAAAGTGTGCAAACGCCTTGTTTGCCTCAGCCATGCGGTGAACTTCATCTTTCTTGCGCACCGCACCACCTTCGTTATTTGATGCATCCATCAACTCTCGAGAAAGTCTCCGAGCCATGGATTTGTCATTTCGCCCTTCACTGGCTGTAATCAACCAGCGCATTCCGAGAGCTGTACCCCGATCAGGACGAACTTCTACCGGCACCTGGTAAGTAGATCCACCTACCCGTCGTGCCCGAACCTCAACTACCGGCGTTACATTACTGAGGGCTTCCTTAAATACTTCCATACCCTCTTCGCCGGTTTGCTCTTCTATAATTTCAAATGCCTGATAGAGGATCTTACGAGCAACATTCTTCTTGCCGTCTCTCATCAGATTGTTAACAAAACGCGTAACCAGCTTATCCCCGAATACCGGATCTGGCTGAACATCGCGCTTATCTGCTGTCTTTCTTCTCATAACTAATTTCGTTTAATTCCTACTCAACAATTAATTACTAATTGGGCTTTTTAGTACCGTACAAGCTGCGACCCTGCTTGCGATCTTCAACGCCAGCAGTATCGAGTGTACCACGTACAATGTGATAACGCACACCCGGCAAGTCTTTAACACGACCGCCACGAACCAGCACAATGCTGTGTTCCTGAAGGTTGTGACCCTCTCCGGGAATATATGCTGTTACTTCGTATCCATTAGTTAAACGTACACGAGCAACCTTACGCAAAGCCGAATTTGGCTTTTTAGGCGTAGTGGTATAAACTCGTACACAAACCCCGCGTTTTTGCGGGCAGTTTTCTAAGGCAGGTGCCGTTGTTTTACTCGGCTTACTTTTTCTACCTTTGCGAATAAGTTGTTGTATTGTAGGCACGATTTTAAACGCTTAATTGATTTTTCGGTCAAACAAGAGTTGCCAATGATAAGGAATTTACTGGTATGAATGCAAGAAAAAATCTCCAATTTATTTCATTATTCTGTTATACTTCTCTTTTCTTTCTGAAAGGAGCTGAAATCCCCTTAGAACAGCCTGAAATAATAGTATAAAGTAATATATCAGTATATCTATTTTGAATTTAACCGACCTGCCCAACTTAAGCACCAAACGTCTTAAGGCTCTTTCTGAGAGTGGAATTAACAGCTTGCTTGATCTGCTTAATTTCTTTCCCCGACGGTATCTGGATCGTACATCCGTATCAAAAATCCGCCGGCTAAGCGGCAACGGTGAAGAGGTTACCGTAGTTGGGCGAATCAAGAATATTCAACAAAAAGGGTATGGAAATAAGAAACGGCTGGAAGTGATTATTCAGGACGACACGGCTGCCCTGAAGGGCGTCTGGTTTAAAGGTGCTCACTACATGAAGAAAAATTTTACGAAAGGCGAAGTAGTATCCTTTTTTGGCAAGGCCAAGCGTTACGGTCGATATACCTCCATTGCTCATCCCGAATACGAAAAAATTGATGATTCGGATGATATCGAGGATCTCAAACAGATTATGCCGATCTATCCCAGCACGAAATCACTCTCCAACACCCGGACCACCAGCAAAATAATTCACAACTGGCAAAAGGTGATCCTCAAACACGAAAAACCCCCTGAATTCATCCCGGAATCCATCAGGCAAAGCCAAAATTTGCCCGTGCGGCACAAAGCCTATCGGATGATTCATTTACCCCAATCGGCATCGGAATACAAAAAAGCGTTTAAGCGATTTAAGTTCGAGGAGCTGTTCCTGTTTGAGCTTAGTGTCGCCAAAACCAAAAATGAAATTATAGAACGTCATAAGGGACACGTTTTCGAGGATCTTGGCAACTACACCTCACGATTCTTTAACCAACATCTCCCCTTTGAACTCACTGACGGACAAAAATCAGCCTTGTCGGATATCAAAAAGGATGTGCGTTCGGGCAACCAGATGAATCGGTTGATCCAGGGTGACGTTGGATCGGGGAAAACAGTGGTTGCACTCGGCGCTATCCTGATGGCGCTGGACAACGGTTACCAGGCGGCATTTATGGCACCCACCGAAATATTGGCCGAGCAGCACTACCGCACCCTATCCGATTTCCTGGAAGCGATGGATATTAACATTCGGCTGTTGGTAGGCAACCAGAAAAACAGCCTACGCACGGACATCCTCACCGCCGTTGAAGGTGGAAGTTGTGATATTGTGGTCGGCACACACGCTGTGATTCAAGAGAAGGTCAATTTTAATAACCTGGGACTAGCCATTATTGACGAGCAGCACCGCTTTGGCGTAAAGCAACGCGCCGAAATCCTGGAAAAAGGCTCCCATCCGCATGTACTGGTAATGTCCGCGACCCCTATTCCCCGCTCGCTGGCGATGACTTTATATAGTGATCTGGATATCTCCGTTATTAAAGGACTGCCGGGCGGGCGCAAACCGGTAAAAACGGCCGTGCGTCCCCAGAAGAAACACGATGAAATTTACGATTTCGTTGAACAAGAGCTTAAAGATGGCGGCCAGGCATACGTCGTCTATCCCCTAGTGGAGGAATCCGAGAAAATGGATCTCAAAGATGCGACCGCAGGATTCGAAAAGCTGCAAAAACGATTTTCTGATTTTGAGGTTGGATTGTTGCACGGACGGATGGACTCTGACGATAAAGATGACGTGATGCAGCAGTTCATCAATAATGAGATCCAAGTGCTGATTTCTACCACGGTTATCGAAGTAGGTGTTGATGTCCCCAATGCCAGTATCATGATTATAGAACACGCCGAGCGATTTGGGCTGTCGCAGCTACACCAGTTACGGGGACGCATAGGCCGCGGGGAGCGCCAGAGCTATTGTATTTTGATCTACGGGCAGAAAGTCAGTAAAGAGGGTCAGTATCGCCTGCGGAAAATGGCCGAAACGAATGACGGTTTTGAAATTGCTGAAGCCGACCTGGAGCTACGCGGTCCCGGCGATTTTCTCGGCACCAAACAAAGCGGACTTCCGGAATTTCGGGTAGCGGATATCGTGGAAGACCAATGGATCCTTGAGCAGGCTAAAACAGAGGCCTGGAAACTCATTAACCAAGATCTAAGCTTAGAAAAATCAGAGCATCAAGAGCTGAAAAAAGTGTTTATGCCCTATTATAAAGAGAGGAGTAAATTGTACGGTATTGGGTAACCTCGTTAGGTGAGGGATTGAAAAAACGATTGCCGTACTAGCCTTTTTGGCAATGCTTGGACCTTTTTCCACTTTGAAATCCGAATAATAATAAATTGATTACAGGAGATCTTAATGCTTAATCAGCTTTTCCTCTTCAACATCAATGGCAAACGATTTTTAACTGCCAGTACCATTACACTTACAATTGTTGGAGGAATTGGCTGGTTATGGCATCCGTTTTGGTGGCTGTTGGTGCTGGTTATACCTACAGTAATCATCGGCATATTGGATATGCTGCAAACCGAAAATACGATCATCCGCAACTTTCCTTTCCTGGGACATTTCCGTTACCTGCTGTTGAGCATTTCTCCGGAAATCCATCAATATTTCGTAGAAAATAATACCGATGGCAAAACCATTCAGCAAGAACCAACGGGATTTGGTCAACTAGCGCTCGGAAAAGCAGGCTGAGCCCCATCCCTTCGGTACGGAACTGGATGTCTACGAAGAAAAGTACGAGTGGGCACCACATTCTAGTCTATCCCGAAGAAGTCATGGATAGCATGCCTCAAATTAGAGTGGGTGACGAGTGCGAGCAGCCCTACACTTCCTCCATTTTAACATATCGGCTATGAGTTACGGCTCGCTGAGTGCCGCAGCTGTACGGGCGCTGAACAAAGGTGCCAAGATGGGCGGCTTCTTTCATGATACCGACGAAGGAGGCCTACCTCCTTATCATCTGGAATATGGAGCGGATGTGGTTTGGGAAATTGGTTCAGCTTATTTTGGCTGCCGGACACAAGATGGCGATTTTGATCCCGATGAATTTAAGCGAAAGGCGCATAAGCCAGAAGTCAAGATGATTGAGATCAAGCTTTCGCAAGGCGCCAAACCGGGACATGGAGGCGTATTGCCAGCCATCAAAAACACTGAAGAAATCGCTAAAATCCGCGGGGTGGAACCCCATACAAAAGTAGTATCGCCGGCCTTCCATACGGCTTTTTCGGATGCTGAGGGATTGCTGCGTTTTGTTCAACAGCTGCGTGAACTTTCAGGAGATAAACCCACCGGATTTAAACTTTGCATCGGCCGCAAAGAAGAGTTTGTAGAAATCTGCCAAAAAATGCTTGAAACCGGCATCAAGCCGGACTTTATTACCATTGACGGCGGGAAAGGCGGCACAGGTGCCGCACCCATTGAGTTTTCGGATTCCATCGAAATGCCACTTGAAGAAGCTTGGGTTTTCATCACTGATACGCTGCGGGGATACGGACTAAATGAGGAGATCAAAATTATCGCTGCTGGCAAGCTTATTACGGCTTTCGATATTATTAAAGCCATATCATTGGGCGCCGATATCTGCAACAGTGCCCGGGCATGATGTTCGCCTTGGGTTGTATCCAAGCGCTTAAATGTGATACCAACGAATGTCCCACTGACATTACTACGCACGATCCAAATCTTACCCGGGGACTAGTCGTTGAGGATAAGGCTGAGCGCGTGGCTAATTTCCAGCAGCAAACAGTCCACGCATCGATGGAGCTGCTGGCCGGTATGGGCTTGACGGCATTCAATCAGCTTGAACGGAAGCATATTCGAAAACGAACGAAGCCAGAAACTTTCAAAACATTCGAAGAGCTGTATCCGTCGGTTGAAGTGGGGGCCTACTTATAGCAAATGCAGCTTGCTTTGCTCTACAATAAGAGTCCTAGCAGCTTGGCAATCAGCCACGTAATCAAGAAAAGCACGCCCAACAGCAGAACAACAAATTGTATTAGCACAAACCAGATCCACAAGCGACTTTCGGTAGTCGTTCGTACGGGATCATCCTCCAACTCCTGTAGGATCTTGGCATTTCTGACATTGGCCTTCCAGTACACATCGAAGACCTCTCCAACTAACGGAATGGATCCGATGAGCACATCCAGCAGAATATTGATAAACATGCGTCCCATCACGGATGCCTTTCCACCGCGTATAGCTGCCAGAATCAAAAAATAGAGCGATATAACGCCTGCTAGCCAATCACCGGCACCGGGCACCAAACCAAGCAGCGGGTCAATCCCAAACCGGATGTCGGTATTGGGGATGGTAAATTTGCTGTCGAGAAGGTCGGCTAGCCGATCCGAGGGTGAAGATTGCTCACTTTCCATCGTATAAAGTCACTGACATAGCCTGTTTACATTCAATCCGGTTATATTTCAAATAAAATCTTATCAAACCCATAGAGAACTAAATTAACTCTTCGTCGACTTGATAAGATTGATAAGTTACTTAAACTGATCATCGCCCAGCCCGGTGTTGATCTTCACCTCTTGCACATTCATTTCCATAGACGTCATACCCTGGTTAGAGGTAATGGTGTATGGCAGTGTTAATCCATCAACCTCTTTGTAGTTAGAGTACGTCGTTTTCGTCGTACGTTCTCCAAAAGTGGTTCGCTCCTTGATTTTCAATCCACTGTCAACGGCGTAATAAGCGATGGTATGGATGCCGGCCGGACTCGTTATATCTACTTTGTAAGCCTTTTTGTCATTTACCGTTTCCACGCCCAACAGCTCCGCCTCGTACCCTTCAGAATCGTATTCAAGTTCGGGGAATAACACGGTCTCCTTTTGAATGGCCGTCTCTTGCTTATCAGTTAGCTGAGCAGTATTACCCGAATTGGTCACGCGCACGCTGTCACCATTAACAACAACTTTGCTGACCACTCGGCCCATTGACGTTATCTCTACTTCTCTGCTATACTTGTCGGGCAACTTATTTTGCTGGGTAATTTTCAGCTCATAGCCCCTTACATTTCCACTCATAATCTGAACCATATCCTGAACATTTTGCAGCTTCTGTTCACCCCCAATGGCATTAATATAATCCTGAAAAACCGTCTGTGCAGTAACTCCTTCAGGCGCCGGATCAATATTTTTCCAGACATTATTAGTGGCATTCACATCTGGTAACTTCTTATTGGGATCGATTTCTGCCGATTGAATTTCGGAGGTTGATGGATACTTGAAGGTCCATTCTGCCCCCTCTTGCCAAACTTCTACAGGCAGCTCCATGGTTCCGGTTTCACCATTCTGTTCAGTAACCTGAATTGTAACCGGCATCGCCATCTTCTTTTTGTTCACGATGGTTATATACGCGCCGTTCTTGGGATCTCCTTCGATATATTCAATGCTTTTGATAGCTTGGTCCAACTGCCAATTGTTCATGAACCACGCTTTCCAGAACCAGCCCAGGTCTTCGCCGGCCGCATCGTTTATTGTATTAAAGAAATCCCAGGGCTGGGGATGCTTGTAAGACCAGCGCTCGATGTATTCGTTGAACGCATAATCAAACCGTTTTTTACCCAAGACTTCGGTTCGCAACATCTCAAGTGCAAGTCCCGGCTTCACATAGGCTGCAAGGCCATAATTCTGCTGTTTCAGCACATCGGGCAGTGTAAAAATCGGCTGGCTTTGACCATTGAAAACATAGTTCGCCATCTGTCGAGCACTGCGATCCTGGTAATATTCCCCGTTGTTAAATCTTTTGGTAGTCAATTCATTAATAAAAGTATTAAACCCTTCATCCATCCAGGCATGCCTACGCTCATTGGAGCCTACGAGCATCGGAAACCAGTTATGGCCGAACTCGTGATTGGTCACATTCCAAAGGGCTCCACCTTTGCTTTTAAAATTACAGAATACGATACCAGGATACTCCATACCATGTTCACTGCCAGCAACATTGGTAGCTACGGGATAGGTGTACTCGGTCAACAATTTTGAATAAATCTCGATTGCTCCTTTCACATACTCAGTCGAACGGCCCCAGGCATTATCGCCCGCACTTTCAACGGGATAGACCGACTGGGCCAATGCCGTTTTACCACTGGGCAGATTTATCCGGGCCGCATCCCAGATAAACGCTTTGGAAGCCGCCCACGAAATATCACGGGACTCTTCCATCTTGAAACGCCAGGTCGACATGTCTTTCTCTGATCGCTGCGCTGGATTCTGAACATCCTCTTTCGTCCGGATCATAACCGTTTCATCGCTCTTGCGCGCTTTGGCAAGCTGCTCACGTTCTTTGCTGGTAAGTACTTCTTTGGGATTTTGTAGCTTGCCCGAACCAACGACAATCATGTTCGATGGCACCGTGATTTCATAGTCAAAATCTCCATACTCAAGGTAAAACTCACCAGTTCCCTGGTAAGGCAGCGTATTCCATCCTTCAACTTCATCAAACACTTCCATCCGCGGATACCATTGTGCCAGCGTGTACACCCAGCCGTTCTTGGTGTTCATTCGCCCCATCCGATCCTTGCCGTACTCTGGAATTTCGAAGGAGTAGTCAATCGAAATTTTCATATCATGGCCATAGGGCTGCAACGACTTGGGCAGCCGAATCTGCATGCGCGTATCCGTAATCAGATAATTGGCCTTGCGCATCTTGTCGCCCATACTAATGGAGACCGACTCTATATTGTAACCTTCGGTATAGCTATCAATCGTATTTCGTCCACCAGAAACCGGAGAAACAGCCGTTCCACGGGAATCTTTCTGAAAGGTATTCTGATCGAGCTGTAGCCACAGAAAATCCACATTGTACGGACTGTTATTGTGATAGGTGATCGTGACATTACCGCTTACTGTCTTTTTAGTCGTATCGAGCTTCACGGCAATATCATAATCCGCCCCATTTTGCCAATAGTTTGGTCCGGGCTTGCCGGTAGCACTGTGAAAACTGTTAAACTGGTCTTCCATGAATAATGGACTAAACAGCTCCGAAGCGTTATAGGTCGACTCCTGGCTTTCGTCCTGTTGCTGCGCCTGAACAGGTGAGAAACAGCTAAAAATTACAATGCATAGCAGTAAGCAATACTTCGAGATGAATTTCATGCGGGCCTCATTTAGTTTAGACTTTTATAAACTCAAATGTAAAAAAAGAACAGGCGTAAATAAACTGTAATGTTATGATTTACAGCTATTTGGATATGGTCTCTCCTTCGAAATGACTACCGCTTAGGCGAACTCCTTTTGCTTTTTGGCCTTCTTACGTTCGTTAAAATCCAAGTACTTTTTACGGATACGGAGGCTTTGCGGCGTTACTTCCAACAGCTCATCGTTATCGATAAATTCGATGCACTGTTCTAAACTCATATCCTTGGCCGGATCAATTTTCACATCATCCTTGCTTTGGGTCTCACGGTGGTTGGTCAGGTTCTTTTTCTTCACCACATTCACCACCAGATCATCCGAACGGTTGTTGATGCCTACTACTTGCCCTTCATACACTCTTTCGCCGGGACTTACCAAGAACGTACCGCGATCTTGCAGACCTTCCAGACTGTAGCTTGTTACTTCGCCTTTCTCTAGTGCAACCAGCGTACCGCTGTTTCGTCCCCGGATATCGCCGGCATAAGGCTCATAGCAATCAAATTGCTGATGCATAATGCCCGTGCCACGTGTCTCAGTCAACATCTCACTTCGGAATCCAATAAGTCCTCTTGATGGTACCTTGAAGACAAGACGGTTATTGTCGCCTTCTTGCGTCATCGAGGTCATAATGCCCTTGCGCTGCTGCAGATTATCGATCACGCGGTTGCTGTAATCCTGGTGGACATCCACAACTACTTCTTCGTATGGCTCATGGCGCTGTCCGTCAATCTCTTTGTAGAGTACTTCAGGGCGTGATACCGAAAATTCGTATCCCTCACGGCGCATTGTCTCAATCAGGATGGCCAGCTGCAGCTCTCCCCTTCCGGATACTTTATAAATATCGGGATTGTCAGTCTGCGTTACCTCAATTGAAACATTGATTCGGTCTTCACGCATCAGGCGATCTTTCAGCTGATTTGAAGTCACGTAGTCACCTTCAAGTCCGGCAAAAGGTGAATCATTCACGCGGAAAAACATTGCCATCGTCGGCTGGTCAATATCGGGATACTCAATCGCAGTCATATCCGAAGCTGCTGTGAGCGTGTCGCCGATATCCACTTTCCCATACCCGGCTAGTGCAAAAATATCGCCGGCTTCGGCTTCTTCAACAGGTTCACGTTTTAATCCGTTAAAGGTAAAGAGCTTGGTGGCTTTGGCTTTTTCCTTGAGATTCCCATCACTGTCAAGTAGTGCAATCTGCTGTCCCTGCTTAATGGTACCCTGCTCCACGCGGCCAATGCCAATGCGCCCCACATAATCGTTCCAGTCGATACTGCTCACCAGCATTTTAAACGGAGCATCAGTGTCTTGTTCGGGCTCTGGAATCTGCTCAATGATCGTATCAAAAAGTGGCACCAGGTCTTCATTGTCGTCTTCCAATTCATACTTGGCAATGCCGTTGATGCCCTCAGCATAGATGATTGGAAAGTCGAGCTGGTCATTTGTTGCGTCTAGCATCACAAAGAGATCAAAAATCTCATTCAGCACCTCATCAGGACGCGCATCCTTACGGTCGATCTTATTGATAACAACAATGGGCTCATATCCCAGTTGCAGCGATTTGCGAAGCACAAACTTTGTCTGTGGTAGTGGACCTTCGGCAGCATCCACCAATATTATTACGCCGTTTACCATTTTTAGGATGCGCTCTACTTCGCCACCAAAATCCGCGTGGCCGGGCGTATCCACAATATTAATTTTAGTTTCGCCCCACTTGATCGCAGTATTCTTCGAGCTGATGGTAATGCCCTTTTCGCGTTCGAGATCGCCGGAGTCCATAACGCGCTCCGCCACGTCCTCGTTCTCGCGGAAAGTACCGCTCTGTTTCAGCATTTGGTCGACCAGCGTAGTTTTGCCGTGGTCAACGTGAGCGATTATCGCAATATTTCTGATATCTTTGTACATATAGAGTCTTAATTAGTGTCTTGGTGTCAGCCCGAATCCTGTTTTGGGATAAGGGATCTCAGATGTAAGCTTGCTTTAAATCAATAATGGCAGTCATACGATTGAGATCCCTGGATGTTCGGGATGTCATTTTACAAGCCTGCAAAGATACGGCTTTATTTGCGTAATTCATTATTATAAATAGCTATTCTTTTCTTTCTAAGTTTCTCTACTTCTATTGACTGTAAACTATAACTGACCTAATTTGCCTTACTTTATCAATTGCATATAAAGTCGGGATAACTCAATGACCAAAAAGAAGTTGGGAGTGGTATTAATATTTACTTTCACAATTCTGGCTATTCCCCTTTGGTTTATTTCATATCCCGAAACTACCTTCCGTCACAATATAAAATCCTGGTCCATTTACAGCAGCCAGGTTGCGGGGGTTATGGGATTTATACTTTACGCTTTTTCCCTTGTACTCTCTACCCGGAACACCTGGATTGAAGAGCTATTTGGGGGTTTAGATAAGGTTTACCAAGCCCATCACACTGTTGGGAAAGCAGCTTTTTTCCTAATCCTCTACCATCCTATAGCATTATCAGTGCGGTGGATTCCCCAAGATTACAGTAAAGCTATATTATACATGCTTCCGATCCACCGTCGCATAGCTATTAACTTTGGTAGTTGGGCATTACTGGGATTTCTTTTGCTCATGCTGGTCACACTTGTCATTAAAATTGCCTACGACAAATGGAAACTAACCCATAAACTAACCGGGATCATTTTCATCCTATTCATTACTCATATTTTTCTTCTGGATGAACTAATTAATGCCAACCCTTTACTTGCCATATACCTCGGGCTATTTGCAGTTTTGGGTATTGTTAGTTTTTTATACAAATCTATTTTCTTCAATTGGTTTGCTCACAAAAAAAAATTATACGGTCCAAAATATTGAACGACTAAATGAGCAGGTGATGGAAATTACGCTGTCCCCCATCGGGGACCATTTGCAATTTACCGCCGGGCAATTTTGTTTCTTCAGTTACTCAGATCCAAATATCAGCCGTGAAGCACATCCATTTACAATCTGTAACACCCCCTCAGACGACCATATTTCCATTATCGTTAAAGCACTTGGTGATTATACCACTCATCTTTATCAAAGACTAAAACCGGGCGCCGAGGCATTGGTAGAAGGGCCTTATGGACGGTTTAATCACAAAAATTATCCTCAGCCCCAGATCTGGATTGCCGGAGGGGTAGGTATCGCTCCTTTCATTAGCTGGACACAGGTCTTAAGTAGCGGCAAGGTACCCTCAAGTTTTCTCACAGATTTTTATTATTGTGTTGACAATATTGAACAAGCTATCCATTTACAAAGATTTAAAGCACTGGAAAATCAACTTCCCGGTTTTACTTTACATTTGCATTGTGCCGATCGGATTGGTTTTCTCTCAGCTGAGGAAATAAATAATATATGGGGAAAAGAAATTTTTATTTGCGGCCCTAAGGAGATGCGACAATCTTTGCTCAAGGGCTTTCGCAAATTGCAAGTACCCGATGAAAAGGTCCACTTTGAGGATTTTGACTTTATCTAGTGATTTTTTCAATGTTAGCTTTATTTGGTATAGCTGACATTGAACAGTTACTTTAGCTAAGTTTAACATTTAAACTACAATTATTTATCTGGTATTGACATGGATTTACAAATCGAGAAACAACGGTTTATTGTATGCGGGGCCAGCAGTGGTTTTGGTCGTGCTATTGCTGAACTATTGTTAAATGAAGGCGCCAACGTTATTGCCATTGCCCGCCGCGAAAAAAAGTTAAACGAACTCACAGAATCCTTCGCTGATCAAGTGACCACCATTGCCGGCGATTTAACCGACGACGACACACACAATGATATTGAAGCGGCCATCGGCAACGACCCATTGCACGGAGTGGTTATCAATGCCGGGGGACCGCCGGCACTTTCGCCACTTGAAACAGCTATTTATGACTGGGACCAAGCCTACAAAAATGTGATGCGCTGGAAAATCGAGCTCATACTTCGGCTCGTTTCTTATTTTACCTCCAACGATTATGGACGCGTCCTGTTTGTGGAGAGTCAGTCGGTCAAGCAGCCGATTCCTTCGCTGGTGCTGAGCAACTCTTTTCGTGCAGGCATGGTGGGATTCGCCAAGTCCCTGTCGCAAGAAATTGCCAACCAAGGCGTCACTGTAAACGTACTCGCGCCGGGATCCCACGACACGCCAGCTATTGAACGCGTGATCAAGAAAGCAGCAGATGGCTCGGATAAATCCGAAGAAGAAGTGCGCCAAGAGATGGAAGCCTCCATTCCGGTGGGACGCTTTGGCAAAGGAGAAGAACTCGCTTCGCTGGCGGGATGGCTTTTATCGCCTCATGCCTCTTATGTCACCGGACAAACGATCAGCCACGACGGCGGCAATATTCAGGGGCTATTTGGATGATGAACTGGCTGCAGAATTGTGAAATGAATTAATATCTAATTTTTCATTCTTAATTTTTAACTAACTAATGTGGTACCAGACTAAAATTACACTTTCGGCCAAATCACGAGGCTTTCATATCATTACGGATGAAGTACTCAATGAGATTCCCGAAATCAAACAGATTCACACGGGTATAGCACATATTTTTATCCAGCATACCAGCGCCAGCCTTACCATCAACGAAAATGCAGATCCCTCGGTGCGCCGTGATTTTGCTTCCCACTTCAAACGCATGGTGCCCGAGGATACCTCACTCTACGAGCACACCCTCGAGGGACCTGATGACATGACCTCGCACATCAAAAGCTCCCTGCTTGGTCATTCAGTTTCTATCCCCATCACCAATGGCAATCTCAACCTGGGGACCTGGCAGGGCATCTACCTATGTGAACATCGCAACAACGGCGGGCGACGGAAATTGGTCGTCACTCTTCACGGTGAATAACTGATCCTTTTAATTAGTTTCAAGGGACTTAGCGCACCACTTTTATCCACATATCTTAGCTCCTTAAATACAGTAAACAGCAAGTCCTGCCAATACTTCAATACATCGCCGACGAATATGACCCACTTTACCCTGACAAATGGTGTTCAGGAAGTATCCGCCTCCAGTATATTCAAGAATGAGGCACTTGAACGCATTTTTAACAAAATAGACAGCTACCGATCTAACGAATAAACTCTGGTTGTTAACACGTTATAGGTTTTATCAATGAATTGCCTGAGAAATGCACTAAATTAAAAAAGGCTTCGTCCAGCAAGCTCATCCCGAGCCTGCTCAACGAAGCCTTGGCATAGTTGAGCGGAGAGGGAGGGATTCGAACCCTCGATACCCCGTTAAGGGGTATACTCCCTTAGCAGGGGAGCGCTTTCGACCACTCAGCCACCTCTCCGAAAGAGCCACGAATATAAAAATCTTTCGGGGACAAAAACAATTTTTTATGATCTCATCAATTGAAAGTTGACACTCTGTTTTTTCAGATATGCCAAACATATTTGTTAGCAACGTATCCTGGGGCTTTTCCTCTCTCCTTTCAAAGTGTTCGGTTGATTTCACTCATCTAAAATATAGATTTGTGCTAAATTCCGTCCCTCCTGTGCATAATCAAGTCCATATCCCAGTACAAAAAGAGTGGGAATTTGAAACCCGACATAGTCGAGCTGCACATCGTGATGGGTTGCTTCAGTTTTGTGCAGTAACGTAACCGAGGCGATAGAAGCGGGATTCTTTTTTTGGAGCTTATCCATTAGATACTTCATTGACAGGCCGGTATCTACGATATCCTCAACCAGCACAACGTGGCGATCTTCGATATCTGCATCAATATCTTTGAGATCTGTCACCTGCCCCGAAGATACCTTCTCATCGCCATAGCTGCTGAGCTTCAAAAAGTCGACCTCGCACGAAATATCGACCTGGCGCATCAGATCAGACAGAAAGATATAAGCCCCATTTAATACCCCTATAAAAATAGGATTTTTTCCTTCGTACTTTTCCGACAACTCATTCCCAAGCTCAGCAATCCTAGTTTCCAGTTCCTGTTTAGTCAAATAAATGCTAAATGTTTCACCGTTGCACTCGACGGTTTCAGGGGTGTATAGAGACATCTGTTGCTATATTCTGTATGTTATTTTGAGGCACTTTTCTGTTTCAGGATCACATTTTACCTGCTCCGAAATAGTGCCTGGTTGCATCTGATTTTTTATTGGCGGAAAGATAATAGCACAGATTGTTTCTTCAAAAGATTCGATCACCAGCGCCTGCTTTTTATGAGCGGCACTTATTTTCCTGTTTGTTAGATGATCGGCCACCTGCTGATGCCCCTGCATGCCAAACGGCTGAAAAGCATCCCCCTGTTTCCAGCGCCTGACGGTGATGGGCCAGGTCAACTTTTCTTCATCCAGATAGAGTGCATTTTGGTAATCGGGATGTTCAAAATTGGTCAACGAAAGGTTCATTTTTTTTATGGCAATAGAACCTTCAGCAAAATCTTCGCGTTTTAGCGTTTTAGGGTTAAATACACTTTTCTCACTCCCTTCAATAACATAGTACTCTCGATCTCGTAGCACGGAGATATCCGGTGTGAGTTCAATTACTTTGCCGGTCTGCAAGTTTGCCAGTTCAGATACACGATCCAGGCTCTCATTGGATATGGATACGTCCGGTTGATACTTTTTCAGGAGTCGAAGCAACACTGCTTTCTGCAGACCAGGTTCCAGCGCATTAAAAGCTTTCCGGTCGATCCCCTCCGGTTTGGTGACTTTGGCAGCAATCCACTCAAGAGCCTGGCCATAGTTATCAGCTTGCTGTTGAATACGCAGCACATTTCGCTTCCATCCCGGAAAAAAATTCCCCAGCTTATCCAGCCATTCATTACGTAGCAAGTTTCGGGCAAAATCAGTTTCCAGGTTCGACTCATCCGTGCGGTACGGAATATCATTCTGCTGAACATAAGCTTCAATCTGAGCACGGCTAATATCCAACAGAGGACGAAATAGCTCACCGTCCCAAATATCCATCGCTGACCAGCTAGCCAAGCCCGCGCCGCGAAAAATCTTTTGCAGGATCGTCTCTACCTGATCATCTTCGTGATGAGCCACCGCAATACCATCGGCCTCGTGCTTACGAACCAGCCTTCGAAAACACTTATACCGAAAATCGCGGGCCCACTGCTGGAAATTTTTGCCTTCGGCTTCTATAGGGTCGGCGCGCTCGATATGACAATCGAATTCCCATTCGGTAGCCGTCTGATAAACCAGTCGAGCATCGTTTTCGGAAGCTGCACCCCGCTTTTGATAGTTGATATGGCAAACGACTGCTGAAACGTCCAATTGTTTAAAAGCATGCAACAGGCTCATCGAATCCATGCCGCCGCTTACGGCCAGTACAAAGGTGGGATCGTTCTCGGGAAAATACCACTGCAAGTTGTCGCGAGTGGCCTGCTCAATCGGTGACAAGTTGGATCTGCTCATAAGAAAAAGTTTCAATTCCAGCATCCTGATTCAGAACCAACAGCTGGCCTTGCTCATTAATCCCCAGCAGTTTATAGGCTTTATCCCGTAGTTGACCATTGACCTTCACCCCAATCCACTGTCCGTATCCCTTGATATTTCGATTGATAGACTTCAACAATCCTGATTTCTTGCGTTGCCAGAGATTATATTTATACTCAATGCGGCTCAACAGATCAGTCAAAAATATTTCTCGATCAATCTCATTCCCTGTTTCCAAACGAATAGAAGTAGCGGTATCCGCCAGCTCTTCCGAAAATTGCTCTTGGTTCACATTGATGCCAATCCCAATAACCAGCCGGTCGAAGGTGTTACCACTAAACACCGTCTCGGTAAGAAAGCCGGCCATCTTTTTATCATTGAGCAACACATCATTGGGCCACTTGATACAAGCACACGGTGCATCTAGAAGGTCGTTCAAATGCTCAACCAATGCCAGCGCCGATGCAAGTGTCAATACATGGAACCGTTCGGCAGAAGACGGCACAAATGCCAGCGAAAAGGTTAAATTTTTACCCTGCTCAGATTCCCACTTCCGCTCGTACTGTCCACGGCCTTGTGTTTGGTGATCTGTCAGGCAGAGCATACCCTGCTCTATATCCTCGGCCGGTCTCTTTTTCAGGTAGGTATTTGTAGACTTCAGCTCCTCAAAATAACACAGGCCATGCCCCAGCCACTGGGTATGGAGATGTTGCCGATATAACGTTTTATCGAATTGTGTATTCACCAGATTTATTAGTTAATCATCAGCTTTAATTATTAGAATTAAGCCTCTGCCAGCTTGCTTTTCAACAGGTCAATCTTCGCTATGGGAGTCGGATCTATATTATTTAGCACCGCCAGGTAAAAGCTCGTCCAGTCGGCCAGTTGTATCAGCGAAAATACCCGTGTGAGCCGGGTTTGTCCCCGCGTTTTAAGAACGTGCAACGAAGCGGTCTGGTCTTCCACGAGTTCCTCCACAATTTCCATGCGCCGCTGCACGCGCGGGTTGTCTTCCTTGTCCATCAACATGACTACTGACAAGCGGCCGGTCAAGTGCACAATGCGTTCCCAGCCAACAATTTCGTTGTGATTCATCTCCGGCAATGTGTTTCCATAGGCCAGGGTTTTGGCATTCTCGGCAAACTGGCTTCGCCAGCGCAAATTTACTGGTTCCATCATCGTTGCATCAGAATAAAATATTGGTAATGTGTCATTCAATTCTTCTGCAAGATTTAACGCTTCATTGTCCTCCGGATCCGCCAACAAGTCATTTTGCTCGGTCAAAAGGGTGGCCGTTTCTTTTAGTCCGGTGTTTCCTTCATCAATAAAGTCCAGATGCTGAAAGATCCGGTATAATGGTACAAAACTATAACCAAGTGCCGCACGGGGTGGCATTCCGCTGGGAATTTTAATGTAGTCAAACTCTTCTTTGGCGGCTTTCAACATCATCTCGCCGCCAGAAGTCACGGCAATGGCCTGTGCCCCTTTATTGCGCGCTGCTTCCAGGGCTGTCAACGTTTCTTCGGTATTGCCCGAGAAGCTACATCCAATAAACAGGGTGTTTTCATCAACCCAGTGGGGAATTTCGTAGTGACGAATCACCTGCGTGGGACAGGGACAGGTTCGATAGCTATATGCGCGCAGCAAGTCTGCTCCCATTGCGGATCCACCCATGCCTGCAAAACAGATATTGTCGATACGCTCTTGGTCAATGGTTAAATCCAGTTCCTCAGTACTCTCAATTGCCTCTTTCCACTGTTCTGGAAAGCCGGTGAGGTGATCCCACATCTGCTGGCTGTCAATTGATTGGATATGCTCCAGATCCATATTTTATTTAGTTATCCGTTTTTTCCTTCCAGTTTAAAAATAGCTGATCGATGTCTTCCAAGGTATTGCTCTCTAATACTTTTTGGGCGAATTGCTGCATATCAGCATAGGTATGTGCTAGCAGCATCTGCTTGACCGTCGGCAGTACTACCGTATTCATACTCAAATCGCTGATTCCAAGTCCCACCAAACAGCAGGCTGCAATGGGATTGGAAGCAAGTTCGCCACAAACGCTAATCGAAATATTTTCTTTTTCTGCGGCTTCTGCAACTTGGTTTATCAACCTCCACATAGCAGGATGCCGCTGGTCGTACAACTTTGAAATGCGCTCATTGCCACGATCCACAGCCATCACGTATTGCGTTAGATCATTGGTGCCGATACTCAAAAAGTCGGCATGTCGGGCAAAGAGGTCGGCCTGTACAGCTACACTGGGCACCTCAACCATGATACCGAGCTGCACCTGGTTGTCTGTGTCAACCCCCTCATCCTCGAGCTCTGCCTGGATGTCTTTCATCATTTCTTGAACCTCGTGGAGCTCTTCCAAAACAGAGACCATAGGAATGAGGATGCGGACCCGCCCTTTAAAATTGGCGGCTGCCTTGAGAATAGCCCTCATCTGATTTTTTATCAGGTCTTGCTCGTCGAGCAGCATACGGATACCGCGCCAGCCCAGAAAAGGGTTCTGTTCACGTTCCGTTTCCTCAAAAAACTTGTCGCCTCCCGTATCAAAAAGTCGAATAGTTACCGGATGAGGTGCGGTAAGCTCTAAAATCGATTCGTAAAATTCCTGCTGGAGCTGTCGGTCGTGAAAATTTTTGCGGCTCAGGTAAATGGATTCTGTCCGCAACAGCCCTACCCCCTCCGCCCGGTATTTTCGAAGACTACTTATCTCTTCGGCAAACTCAATATTAGCTTGCAACGAAAACGGATGTCCATCCGCCGTTTGGTTTGGACGTTTGCAAATTTCTTCAAAATCAGCTTGTGCAGCCACCTGCTGATCCCTTAGTTTTTTGTACTTACTAAGCATCTCTTCGCTCGGTTCCAGCATGACTTCTCCATTACTGCCGTCTAAAATCACGCATTCATCCGTGTCAATAAGCTTTGTGGCTTCCTTCAAGCCAACGACGGTAGGAATATTCATCGACCGTGCGATAATCGCGGCATGAGAGGTCGTTCCCCCTCGATCCATGATAATACCCTTGATGTTGCGTGTTGAAAACTCAATGATTTCGCGGGGACTAAGCTCACGGGCCACAAGAATACTATCTTCAATTATATCATCCGTGTGGTCGTGCAATATCTGAATAAGACGATCCCTTACATCAGCCATATCAACCGAGCGTTCCAGGGCATCATCATGGTTTTTTCTGATGACCTGCAAATACATTTCAAACACATCCTGAATAGCTGAATCTGCCGGCTTATTATTAACCCTTATCTCGCGTTCAACCTGGTTGCTCAACTCCGGATCATTGAGCATCTCTATCTGTGTTTTAATCAGATCTGTAACACTGCCATCATCTTGATTACCCAGCATTTTATTAAGTTCGCGTTCGGCCTCTTCCCGTGCATCGCGGAACCGCTCGACATGATGATCCGTTTCGCTGTCGTCAACCTGCGTATCCGAGACACGGGGGCGTTGCCGTTTGTACAGGCTACACCTACCTATCGCAATGCCGGGACAGCCCGGAGCTCCCTGTAAAAAATGCTCGTTATGTTCAGTGTTTTTACTCATTTTGATCTTCGTAGGCTTCTCCAAAACCGCTGTTAATTAATTCGGTAATTGCTTCCAACGCTTTCTGTTCATCCGGGCCATCGACCTCAAGCTCCAGCTCGGCTCCTTTTTCAGCAGCCAGCGTCATCACACCGAGAATACTTTTCCCATTCACCTTGTAGCCGTAAAGATGGATAAAAAAATCGGACTCATACTTGCTTGCAGTTTTAACCAGAGCGGCAGCCGGTCGGGCATGCAGACCGGCATCATTTACAATCGTAATTTTCTTTTTGATCATTCTCAGTAGCAGTAAATATTTATCAGAAAAATGGACATTTTTGCGCTAACTATCCAGATTAAACCGTTGGTACGCTGATGAGTTGCTTTCGGAAGTCAAACTTTCACCTTCAAGGGGCTAACTGATCACAGTAACTGATAATTGTAAGACTGTTGACTGTCCAATTGTTTTCTTAATTTAGGCTTCAATTTCAAACGAACTTAATATCGAAATTTCATGTCTGTTACCAAAAAAGACGTCGATTACGTTGCCGATCTGGCACGGCTTCAGCTTGATGAAGAGGAACGAGAATCGCTGGTCAATGATATGAATCAGATTCTCGACTATATGACTACGCTCGAAGAAGTAGATACCAGTGATGTGGAGCCACTCGAACATGTAATTGACCTTGAATATCGCCTCCGCGACGACAAGGCCAAGGAGCCCCTTTCTCATGAGGATGCCCTCAAAAATGCTCCGGATGCCGACTCTGATTATTTCCGGGTGCCCCGCGTTATTGAATAATATATTTATTTTATCCTCCTGTTTGGGAGATGACGGTTCAAGGTAAATTCTAATCAAACTGATCCACCACGTTGAGCTCTAAAAAGCAAATCCAGTCGCTAAAAGACGATTTCATCTCCCGGCTTTCCGAAAATAAACGACACGGCATCGCCCTGCTGCTGTTATTTATCCTGCCACTTATTCTGTATTCAGCTATATTTTTTGGGGGCAAGCAATTTTTGGGCAACGATGTGCTGCAGTGGCGCGCTGGCTCGCAATCGGTGATCGAGTATATCCAACAGCATGACGAGCACCCCAACTGGGCTACCAACATGTTTTCGGGTATGCCCTCCTATGTGCTACACAATCCTTCACCGCCCTACAATATTGACAGCTTTTTAAAATGGATAGGCGGCAATACACATCCCCTGCCATTCTTCTGGATCCTGCTCAGTGGCGCTTATTTCTTTTTTGTGATTCAAGGCGTGCGTCCCTTTTCCTCGGCTCTGGGCTCCATCCTCATAGGATTTACGACCTACCTGCCCATTATCATTGAAGCGGGTCATTACAGCAAATTTATTGCTTTTTCTTTTGTCCCATGGATGTTTGTAGGCTACTACCTTATTGCCCGATCGGAAAAAAAATGGCTGGGCTTTTTCACCTTTGCCCTTGCTGTAACCCTGCAGCTACGCGGGAACCACCCACAGGTAACCTACTACTTCCTGTATTTACTGGGTGCGTGGTGGTTATATGATTCGTGGCTTTACTATAAAAAAGAGCAGATACAAGATTGGCTGCAACGAACCGGCATCGCTTTTGGAGCCGGCATCCTGGCTATCATCTGCAGTATTGACATCTACTGGCGGCTTTATGAATACGCTCAATATAGTACACGCGGCGGCTCTACCCTAGGTACCAGTCAAGGCGCCGGTCTGTCCCTCGAATATGCTTTTAGCTGGTCGCAGGGTCTAGGCGAACTGCTAACCTTGATTATTCCCGGCCTTTACGGTGGCTCCTCGGGCGAAGCATACTGGGGACCAAAGTCATTTACCAGCGGGCCACACTACCTGGGCGGCATTGCCTTTCTGCTGGCAGTCATCGGACTTTTTCGATATCGGAAGAAACTAAAGTATCTGTTTTTCGGCATTGGCTCTCTGGCCACATTATTCTCACTGGGTTATCACTTTCCGCTGCTCAACGAGTTCATGTTCAATTACATGCCGTACTTCAACAAATTCCGAACCCCCGAAATGTGGCTAATCGTCTCCATTTTCTGCTTTTCGGTGCTTGCAGTCTACGGAGTTGAAGCACTTATTGATATCGCCAAGGATCAGACAAAATCTCTTAACGACCTGTTTCTGCCGCTGGGCATTGCCCTTGGGCTTGGCGTCGTGTTCACACTCGGCAGCAATGCACTGCTCTCTTTCGAAAAACCCGGCGAAGCGCAACAGTATGCCCAACAGCTGGCACGTCAGAATAATATTTCCCCCGAAAATCCCAGAGTGCAACAGCGGGTTAGTCAGTATATCAACTCGCGGCTAAAGCCCGATCGCAAAGAAATGGCCAGCAGCGATTCTACACGCTATCTGATTTTAACGCTTATTGCAGCCGGACTTATAGTCGGTTTTGTAAAAAGAAAAATCAGTGCAGGATACTTTCTGGCGGGCCTGCTGTTGCTTACCGCTTACGATATGTTGAGCGTGGATTCGCGCTATGTCAATGAAGACAAGATGTCGCCCGACCGCCTGGAAGCTGAGCAGATGATACAGCAGCGTCAAACGCCGGCAGATAAATACATTACACAAAATATTAACAGCGAAGAGGGATATCCCTACCGCGTATATCCTATAACTCAAAATCCGTTTAACAATGGTATTCCAGCGTACTTTTATCCTACCATCGGTGGATACACCGGTGCTAAGCTGGCCCACTACCAAGACCTGGTCGATCAATTTTTGACACGGCAAAACCAGCCGATTGAAAATGAAGCTATCTTGGATATGTTGAACGTTAAATATATCCCTGCTCAACAGCAGCTACCCTTGAGCGGCTATACCGAAGTCTTTAATCAAGACGGTCAGCGCGTGTATCGCAATGATGATGTATTGCCTAAGGCATTCTTTGTAGACTCGATCAAAACCGTATCATCACCTAAAAGAGCCATTCACGAGATGGGAGCAGTCCGATTTGATCCGGCACATGTAGCGATTGTTGAAACGGGCGACCCACTAACAGCGGCTACGGATACTACGGCCAGCGTTTCGGTCACCAACTATGATGCCAAGACGATCAAGCTGGAAACCTCCTCAAACAGTAAGGGCTTTTTAGTGCTCAGTGAGATCTATTATCCCGCTGGGTGGGAAGCCACTATTGACGGTGAGCCCGCAAAAATCTATAAAAGTGATTTTGTGCTGCGTGGATTGCAAGTGCCCGCCGGCGATCACTCAATCACCATGACTTTTGAGCCAGCCTCCAACATCTGGGGTGGCCGTATTGCTTGGTTCGGCCATCTCATCCTGTGGATTTCGGGTATCGGCGTTGGAATAACGTTCTGGAGAAAAAGGCAGTAGACTATAATCGGGGTGGAAATTCTTCTTATCCCTCAAGCCGAAAATAGTCTACCTGCTGTAGTTAATCTGATCAGCATGAGTAGCACATAATTCAAGAAAGTCATAATCGCTTGCATACCAATCTTTTAAGTTTCGGATGGCTTCCTCGTTAAGATCCTTATCGAGATGCGATGGACTACGATGGGCTTTTTTTTCTTTGCTCGGCAAACTAATACTTGCAGGCAAATCAATAATTCTTTTAAGGCGCGAAATATCTTGGTTTAACGTTTCCTGGCGACCGACTAAGATAATATCAGACAGACGAGACGTAAAATAGCTTTTATTGTTATACCACTTTGAATAGAAATCTTTTACATGTGAAATACTTTTCATTGCATCGCGTGCATCTTTCTGTTTTTGGGTATTATCATCCGAAAGAGACATTGCTAGATCATTCGGAGTCTCAAAAAGATTGAACGCTTTCTCTTCTCCTTCATTCCAAGGATAAAAATATCTCGGCTGTCCCTTTCTTTTTCTACTATAAAAACCACTCAAGAATCTGCTGACTGGATCACGCAGAAAGAAAAAAACCTTGTCGCCTTGGGGGACGTCTCTCAATGAATATTCGTGTGAATGGAGGAAAATCCTATGTTTTTTACTTACTAAATTACCTCGTAATGCTGTTTTTACAGCTGTTCCTCCCGTTTTACCTACATGGAGAAAATGTATGCGTTTTTTCCCCTTCAGTTTAGCCAAGCTCATTTTTAAAAATCGTTTAACTTGGTTCCAGGTCATTACGTGATACTTATCTTATATTCTTCGCGGATTTCCTCTGGAGTATAATAATCTTTGAGAAGATTATAATCTTCTTTATAGAACTGTATAGCTTTCTCAAGGGCCTCGGGAGAGAGATCACAGAGGTTATAAGAAGTACCATCAGCTTTCTTTGCCGGTAATTCCAAACCTTCTACATACTGTTGGAGAAATTCTGTAAGGACTCTAATTTTTTCAATCGGAAATACCCTATCCACATAATCTAACCTGCCGCCTAAAAATTTATACTGTGCTCTTGAGTGATGTTCAATAACTTTATTTGCCGCACGATATTCTTCCAATTGCCGCACAAAAGTATTTAAGTCAGGGTCAGGTGTTAATCCTTTTAGCTTAAGTTGGATTCTCGTTTTTTCCAGGTCTTTTAAATCAACCACCCGGTTCCGATAACAAGAAATCAACCGTTTTACCGGATCCCGGATAACGGTAAAAGTTGTGTAGGAGGTTTTCGATTCTAAATCAGAAACACTTCTGAATGCCTGAGGTTGTTTTTGGTAATAGTCATGAATATCCCGGTAGCCAAGTTTTCTGAATTCATCAGGATCAAACGTTTTGCCTTTTTCTATCTCAAAAAGTGCATACTTGATTGAGGAACAGGCATTTTTAGGCATGGGAATATATAGCAGCTTCTGTTCCGGCAGACAAATCTGATGAATCGCATACTTTTGTATACCCAACCGGCGGCAAGCATAGTGATATTTCAAGCGAATACTTTTGTAATACTTCTGTAAAAGCATACTTTTTACTTCCAAAGTCGATTAATAATCATATGCTTTAACTCTTTGGCCATTCTAAAAGGCGGAACTCTGAAAAGGAATTCTTTCAAAGTTACACTTTTCCCCTGAGCTCGGCGGATTTTGTAGAGCTGATATGCACGCTGCTTGGTATTCATCAGGGGCTTGTGCTTGTTGTAAAACTGTAGAAATCCTTTAAAAGCCTTGTCGGTAACCCGGCCTTCTTCATGATCCATATAAATTGTTTGCAAAGGTTTCTGCACGTTTCTTATGGGGCCAAATGCTTTGCAAAGCCGTATCCATAAGTCGTAATCTTCTACCGCAGCAATCAGTGAAGCATCAAACCCACCCACTTCAAGTAATCTATCCCGTTTAGCCAAAATTTGATTGCCAACTTGATTGGTGTAAAGGAGCGTATCCAAATCTATTTTATTCTTCTTTTTCCAGACTACACTTTTTTTCGGATATACCATCTCGTTATCAGAGGTCACAAATGCGTAATCATCAGAATAGGCCTCAACCATTTCAGATATGCGCTCTTCATGCCAAACGTCGTCGTCATCAAGTCCGGCAATAAAGATTCCAGATGCTTCTTCAATGCCCTTGTTTCTTGCCTTGCCCGGCCCGTGCGATTCTTCCAGCCGAATATATTTAATCGAATGTTCTTTTTGATAACGCTGCATCACCTGGGGGGTCTCATCTACCGATCCATCATCCACCACCACAACCTCCATGTTAGGGTAGGTTTGGTTTATAACTGAATCAAGTGCCCGCGGCAATAAATCGGCACGATTGTGGGTAGTAATAATTCCAGAAACAAGAAGGGTGGACATAAACTCAATAGTATTTCAAATTCGCATTCTTAGCTTAAAAAAAATACTTTTAGTATTCGAAAAAATACAGACAAACTTTATGGCGCAAGCTCCAGAAATAAGTTTTATCATTTGTACCTACAATCGTGCTGATTACCTCAGCGACACCCTCAGATCCATATTCGAGTTTGGCATACCAGAATTTAGATGTGAAATTCTGATTATTGACAATAATTCATCTGATCGAACGGCTGAAATTGTTGAAGAATATAAACATTCATTCGACAAAAACGATGAATTGATCCGCTACATCCTTGAACCCAAGCAGGGGCTTTCCCATGCCCGGAACAGAGGAATAAAGGAATCCGAAGCCCCATATATTGTTTTTCTGGATGATGATATAAAAGTGACAAAGTCGTTATTACCTGCCTGGCATTCTTTTTTTACCAACAATCCGCAAGTTGTAGCTGCCGGAGGAAAAATTCACGTTCAGTTCGACGATTCTCGTCCCCGATGGATGTCATATTTTTTACTTCCGCTTCTGGGCTACCATGATCTGGGCGATTCGATCAAGAGGTACCCTGCCACAAAATATCCCTTTGGAGGAAATATGGGATTCAACAAAAAGATTTTTGATGAGGTAGGCTATTTTGACACCGAGCTGGGACGAAAAGGAAAGTCTTTGAAAGCGGGAGAAGAAAAAGACCTCTTCAACCGCATCCGATCCCGATCCTATGATCTATACTATGTTCCGGATTCTTTTCTTTATCACAGGGTTGGCGCGCACCGGCTCTCCAAAGAGTATATCCGAAACCAGGCTATTGGGCTTGGCGAAAGTATGAAAATGAGGTTGACCAATGCCAGCACTCGACAATTTTTCGGTAACTGGATAAAGGAAGCTAGTAAGCTTTTAGCATCTATCCCGCTTGGGATTTTCTACCTTTTGATACTCACCCCTTCAAAAGCTAAAATGCTGTTCCTGTTTCGCTGGTGGATCTGGCGGGGCTATTTTAAGCTTTCATCATAAAAATAAACAAGTTTGCTGCTGCCAACGCCGCCTCATTAAGGTCAAAATCACTAATTTTCCAGATGGATATTTCCGTAAGTAACGAAAGACTCAAATTGCCCGACTTCTTAATCGTCGGTGCCGCCAAAAGTGGTACCACATCTATATACAATTACTTGAAAGAGCATCCTGAAATTTTCCTGCCTGACAAAAAGGAACCGTGGTTTTTTAGTTTTATGGATGATCCTCAAAATTTTGAGAGTCCAGATCCTTTAAACGGAATCGTTTCTGATATTTCAGAATATAAAAAACTGTTTGAACCCGCCTCGGACCAGCAAATTATCGGCGAAGCTTCTCCCTCTTATTTATATACCTACAAAACCACCATCGAAAATATTAAAGAAGTGTACGGGGCAAAGAGTAAAGAGCTAAAAATTGTAATTATGCTGCGAAATCCTGCTGACAGAGCCTTTTCGCAGTACATGCATTTTAAAGAAAACCTCCAGGAACCTCTCAGCTTTTGGCAAGCCATCGATCCGGAAACCATAAGCAAAAGGCTCAATAATAATTGGAATATATTTTACGACTACATTGGATTTGGAATGTATTATAGGCAGGTAGAAGCCTATTTAAATGCCTTTGAGCAGGTGAAAATAATCTCCTTCGATGATTTCAAAAATCATACCGAGCAGGTAGTTAAAAATCTGGTCCAGTTTTTGGGAGCCAATGAGAATATATTAACGTCAAACGTCAACAAGAAATATAACGTATCAAGAGTCATAAGAACCGATACACTTTCGCCGATCTACAGGTTTCTGTTATTCGGGGATAATAAAATCAAAAAATCCCTGGCAAACATGCTTCCTGAAAGAACCAGAGATAAGCTTGAAAAAATAATCAGAAAGATATTGTCGAAGAGAAAAAAGCTGTCAAAGAAAGAAAAAGAAAAGTTGATGTCCGTATTTAGAGAAGATTACACAAAACTTGATGAGCTGCTTAGTAAGCTCTGAGAATAACTATTCAACCATATTTGCTATATGGAAGACAATTTCCAAAAAGAGGAAGAATTAGATTTCCAAATACTCGTTTCTTCAGTCAATAACAACCTCCCAAAAATTGACAACTATGACCATTTGATCATCAATCAGCTTCATGATGAAGATGTGCCCGAGATAACAAGGGACAATCTTTTTAATTATTATGAAAAGGGAATTTCAAAGAGCCGGAACAGGGCATTGCAACATGCCACAGCTGATATTTGCCTAATCAGCGATGATGACGTTCGATACAAACCGGATACAGAAGATAAAATACTATGGGCATTTAAAAACAACCCTGAAGCCGATATTATAACCTTCCAAATTGAAACTCCAGCCGGCAAACCTTATAAAGATTACCCGAACAAAAAATTCGGGCATGATCCACAAACGCTTATGAATGTGTCGTCGGTAGAAATTGCTTTCAGGAGGAAATCTATTACAGAAAGCCATGTACGCTTTGACGAACGATTTGGTCTGGGATCTGTATTTCCAACGGGTGAAGAACTTGTTTTTTTAACTGATGCTCTCAAGAGCAACTTGAAAGTGCTTTATATACCCGAGGCCATTGTCATACATCCCGAGGAGAGCTGGAACGATAAATGGACTATCAAAAAATATATACAAGCAAAAGGAGCGCTATTATATCGTGTGCTTGGTTGGAAAGCGATCTTGTGGATCTGTATCCTTTCCTACAAAAAATATCAGCTTTCTGATTACTCCTTGCCAACGTATTTTAAGTACATGATTAGCGGGATAAGAGAATTCAAAAAACTTGATTTGCAAGATAGCGACAAGTTTTCGAATAGTTGAACAATGTTTTTATTCACTTCTTTCTGATATGTTAATATCCAAAGATTTTAATATTTACCTTTAGAAGAACTTTATTTTGGGAATTATTGTAAGTCAAAGCGTTCGAAATACAATTATTTCGTATTTCGGCGTTGCGCTTGGTTTTGTCATAACAATTTGGATGTATCCAAACATACTGCAGCCAGAACAGTATGGATTGACACGGGTACTACTTTCTCTGGCGATGGTTTCGACCCAATTTGCTAATCTGGGTACGCAAAACACGATAATCAGATATTTTCCCCTGTTCAGGGATAAAGAAAAAAACCATCACGGTTCACTTTTTTTATCCCTTAGCATCCCTTTCGTGGGGCTAATTATATTGGCTTGTATACTTTACCTATTCCAGCCTACGATCATACATTATTTTATAGAAAAATCAGAATTACTTGTTGATTATTACTGGTTTATTCTGCCGCTCGCTTTTTTCATCCTATTCTTTCATGTACTGTCGAGCTATGTTCGGGCCCTGTATGATACCGTGATGTCATCATTCCTGATGAACATAGTTGTTCGCTTGCTCACCGCTCTCATTCTTATTCTCTATTTCTTTAACTGGATCACTTTCTTCGAGTTTATTGTAGGTTTTGTTGCCACCTATGGGATCATAATGCTGGGATTATTGATTTATACCTATCGGGAATTTGAGGTAGATTTAAAGCCTGAATTCGAATTTTTGCGTAGCACACTACTCAAAAGCATGGGTAACTACAGCTTATATGCTTTTTTCGGTGGATTGGCTACAATTATTGTTAGTAACATCGACATTATTATGCTCAGTTCACTTGCCGGACTCAGTGAAACCGGCATCTACGCCATCGCATTTTACATCGGTTCAGCAATTACGATCCCCCGCAAATCGGTTTATCAGATCTCCTCTCCTTTGATTTCAGATGCTTTTAATAACAAAAACTTTGACTTCATTGAAGATATATATCGTCGCTCTTCATTAAATATGGTCATCGCCGGCGGACTTCTATTCTGTTTAGTGGTTCCCAATATTGATAACCTGATGACCCTACTCCCCGCAGATTATTCAGGGGGTGTTTTAGTTATTATTGTTATTGCCTCAGCTAACGTATTTAGTATGGCCGCCGGGGTCAATGGTGCTATTATCCTCAACTCCAAGTATTACCACTTCGACCTCTATTCAACTATTACCTTAATAGTCATTACCGTAATTCTTAACTATTTGCTGATCCCGGTTTATGGTATTCTGGGAGCTGCTATCGGAACGGCCTCAGCTATCGTCATATACAATATCCTAAAACTGACTTATGTTTGGATACGCTTTTCCATGCAACCTTTTGAACATCAGATACTCTATATTTTGGCCATCGGAGCAATAACATTACTCATTATCTTCCAAATCCCAACGCTGCTAAATCCCTATGTAGATATCTTGGTTCGGTCAACCCTTATTACCGGACTTTACCTGGTTCCCACATTAGGATTAAAAATTTCTGAGCAGTTTAATGAGCTTGTTTTCAATTCGCTAAACACGATTAAAGATGCAATTCGAAAAATTATTTAGTCACAGAGAACAATGAAAGCTATCAACGTAATACAGGAGAAATCAGGATCTTCCCTAACCATTGATGAAGCCCCCACTCCTGAACCCGCACCACATGAAATATTGGTTCAGATCAAAGCTACGGCCATCAACCGGGCAGACCTCTTGCAGCGCAAGGGCGGCTACGATCCTCCACAGGGAGCAAGCCCCATTCTTGGTCTCGAGATGGCAGGTATTGTTGAGGAAGTAGGATCAAAAGCTACCAAATGGAACCCCGGCGACCGGGTATTTGGCCTACTGGCCGGCGGTGGATATGCCGAATACTGCACTATTCACGAAGATATGGCAATGGGAATCCCAAATAATTTGTCATTCAAGGAAGCTGCAGCCATCCCTGAAACCTTTTTAACGGCCTTCCAGGCGCTGGATTGGCTGGGCAAGCTGCAAAATCAAGAAACAGTGCTTATTCATGCCGCGGGTAGCGGAGTAGGCACTTCTGCTATACAGCTGGCGCACCGCCTCTATGACGCTCGAATTATTGGCACAGCCGGCAAGCAACACAAACTCAAAACAGCCGAAGCGCTCGGAGCCGCTTATGCATACAATTACAAGAAACAAAATTATGCTGAGAAGATTATCGAGGATATCGGTTCTGATTCCATAGACCTGGTTATCGACTTTATCGGGAAACCCTATTGGCACAAAAACATGGAAGTATTGGCGATGGACGGTCGCGTGGTATACCTCTCCTTTTTAGGCGGACATAAGCTCGAAGGGGTCAGCCTGGTACCAATCCTGCGGAAGCGACTCTCTATTCTGGGATCTACGCTGCGCAATCGATCAGAACAATATAAAATTGATCTCACCAAGGATTTTGCAGAAAAAACGCTCGATCTTTTTGGCAAAGGAGCTTTGCACCCTGTTATCGACTCAACCTACGACTGGAGTAACACCGAAGAGGCCCACCAGCGCATGCAGGACAACAAAAACACTGGCAAAATTGTGTTAATGGGGATGTAGTTTTTTATATGCCACAGATCTGCACAGATTTAGACTGATTTTATTCAATCTTTTTTATCAGTGTCAATCTGTGGCTTAACCTAACCTACATCATTTGTTAAATATGAATCGTTTAAATTCTGGCTCGTCTTCAAAATTCATTAGTAGTCCCAGTTCAATATTAATCGCTTTCAAATAATTGATAATTTGTGCTTTGTGTTCAGGCACTAACTTTGTAATAGCTTTTAGTTCTACGATTACTTTATTCTCAACCACCAGATCAGCCTTAAATTCACCACAATCTTATCTCTGATAAGAAACATCAATTGGTGCCTGAGGTTTTACGTCTAAGCCTAACTCATTTTTCAATACTATTACCATTGCATTTTCATAAAGAGACCCCAAGAATCCTGTCCCAAGTTCATTGTAAACAATGTAGTATCCCTTAATAATTTTTCTAGTCAACTTATGATATTGATAAGTATTCATCTGTTTGAAATCTGTGATCATCTGTGGCTAAGTTGTATGACCATTTTGGAGATAGAACCTTACAAAATTGGCTAAGGATTTCTCTGAGCAGACTCTTATCTTTGAGCCGAATAATTTTTACAACTGAAGCGATCTAAATTCATGGCGCAACCGACGTTTAGTACACATGTGGGGATGGTGGATATCCTACCCGACGAAGTAGGAAAATGGCAAGCACTGGAACGCATCATCCACGAAGAGGCAAAGAAATTTAACTTCGAAGAGATCCGCACGCCCATCATGGAGCAGACTGAACTCATTGCTCGTGGCGTGGGACAACTGACCGATATTGTTTCCAAGGAGATGTTTGCCTTTGAACGCGGTGATGACCAATATGTATTGCGTCCCGAATGCACCGCACCCGTGGCGCGTGCCTTCGTCGAGCATCACCTCGAACAGCGGGGCGGCACTCAGAATTTGTACTATATCGGACCAATGTTTCGTGCTGAGAAACCGCAAAAAGGACGTCAACGACAGTTTCACCAGTTTGGGGCCGAGATTATTGGCGCCGACGATCCCGCAGCGGACGTGGATATTATTGCGCTCATGATGTCGATCTATGATCGCGTTGGCATCACCAATACTTCCCTAAAGATTAATTCCGTGGGCGATCCCGAAAGCCGGAAAGCTTACAAAGAAGCACTGCAGGATTATTTCCGTCCCAATCTTGATAAGATGAGCGACATCTCCAGGGAGCGGTTTGAGAAAAATCCGCTACGTATCCTCGACTCCAAGGAAGAAGAAGACCAGCCGTTTATCGAGGAAGCGCCGGTAATTACCGATTTCCTTTCGGAGGAAACCAAAAAACATTACGAGCAAGTAAAAGAATTACTAACCGAGCTGGAGATTCCCTACGAAGAAGATCCATACCTTGTGCGGGGTCTCGATTATTATACCCGTACCGCTTTTGAAGTCATCAGTCCCGACCTGGGTGCCCAGGATGCACTCGGCGGTGGCGGTCGCTACGACCTGTTGATCGAAGAGATTGGCGGCCAGCATACGCCAGCGGTCGGATTTGCAGCCGGAATGGAACGCCTGATGATCGCCTGCGAAGAGCTTGATATTGACTTGGCCGAAGAAGAAATGTTGGATGTGTACATTGTGACGCTCGGCAAAAAAGCGCGCAAATGGGCCATCAATCACCTGCCCAAGCTACGCAAGGCCGGACTCTCCGCTTCCATGGATTATATCGGACGCTCCATTAAATCACAGATGAAAGATGCTGACCGCGAAAATGCGCGTCACACAATTATTGTGGGCGACCATGAACTCAACGAAGGCAAGTTCACGCTCCGCAATATGAAGGCCAGCGAAGAAGAGGCCTATACTTTCGACGAGATTTTGAAAAAACTAACCAACTAATACCTCAGCGTTCGACTGCAGCAAATACATGCCGAATGCTGATGACTTGCAAGCAAATTCGGTTATATGAAAAAACGATACTATCTCATTGGCCTTGCTGTATTTGTCACTCTAATCGTAGGGTATCACTTTTTAGCTGCCTCACAAGCCGAGGAACAGATTGACAAGGCCATACAGGAGCAATCCGAAAAAAGTAAGGGCATCTCGGTACAGTATTCGTCAATTGAGGTATCCCCGTTTTCGGCGACGGTCAGCATTCGGGATCTGACGTTAATCCTCGGCAATCACATCGAACGGGCGCAGCATCTACAACTTGACATGAGTTACCTTGACTTCCTCAACATCTACTTTGGGGGACTGACCTATGGGCTTAATAACCTAACTACCGCTAACCTGACCCTCCTTAGGCCTTCATATGTCAATCGATCGGGACTACAGGAATTGAAAGCCGACTCACTTTATCTCTCCTATAAGGGGAAGGCACTTGACGGGCTGCTAAGCGCCGTCAATGGCACTACTTTTGGTCATGCTCACAGCATTGAGGCTCGCAGTTCCAACCTGACTATTTCGCTGCCAAATACTAGCCTCACTAAACTGGTCGCTGAGGAGTTTCGCTACTCCGGTTCCATCGATGCCCAAAAGAAACATTTTTGGTTTAATGGCACCCATCAGTTCGGGATGGACTCGTTAACTTGGACCCCTTCGGAGTCCTTCCAAAACAGCTATAGCTTTTTCATTAAAGGCTTCGGATACCCAACAGGGGCCATCCCCTTCCGCTCTGCCCAGCTGCACGTAAATCCCGCATCACAGGACGATATGATCCGCATCGAATCGACACTGAACTCGGAACTTGGCCTGCTGTCGGGATCTGGCTTCATCGAGCCGAAAACTCCCTTGGGTTCGTCGAAGCTTCAGAAAACAAAAGTTTCGCTAACCCGACTGTCAGGATCACTTACCAACGTACTGGAAAATATTGAACGACTGTTTTCAATCTCACTTCCCAAAACCGACAAAGGGATCTCAATTCAGATAGAAGGGACACTCTCTAACCCCTCGATTGTCAGATAAGACAGCCTATCCCCAGCTCAACCATCGGACTATCGTTATCCCAATAAAAAAGGCGGCTTGTTCAGCCGCCTTTGCAGTATAAATTATTTAATCTGCTACTTAGGAGGTAACTTCGTTTCCTTCTGGTACGTCGAATGGTTGTTGTGTTTCTGCTCCATAATCCGGACGACGACTGAGGAAGTAATATCCCAAGACGCCACTAACGAACGAGCCGATCAGGATGCCTACTTTTCCAAACTCAAGCAGCTCGCTACCAGGATCAAACGAGAGATTAGCAATAAACAGTGACATGGTAAATCCAATGCCGGCAAGCAAGGCCACCCCGTAAACCACTTTCCAGGTCTCTTTATTGTCAGCCAGATCGGTAAATCCTAGCTTTGTCAGTAACCATGTAGAACCTAAAATTCCAACCTGTTTACCAACAAACAATCCAATGGCAATTCCCCAGGTAAGTGTGGAGGCAAAAGCGTGACCCATGATTTCAGGATCAAAGATGACGCCCGCATTTGCAAAAGCAAAGATCGGCATAATCAAAAAGTAGACCGAGAAGTGCAGCTTATGTTCCAACCTGTGTAAAGGCGACTCGGCATGTGTTACCGTTTCTTTCATATGATTTAGTGCCTGTTCTTTTGAAACCGGCATATTATCGTCTTCAGCCTGTTTAAAAAGCTCAAATCCTTCCTGCGCATACTCTTTGAGGCGCTCCAGGCTCCAACCGCGGCTGGCCGGCATCACAAAACCCAACATCACGCCGGCAATGGTTGCGTGCACCCCTGACTTGAGCACCGCCCACCACATGATAAATCCGATTATCATATAAGGAGATATTTTATTAACTCCTCGGAAGTTCATGAACATAAGCACGACCAAACAAGCTCCGGCAATACCCAGTGCTATCATGCTTATAGATTCGGTGTAAAAGAATGCAATAACTAACACGGCAATAAGATCATCGACAACAGCAATGGCCGTTACAAATACCTTGGCCCAAACCGGCACCCGAGAGCCAAGTAACGCCACTACGCCAATTACAAAGGCAATATCGGTAGCCATCGGAATCGCCCAGCCATCCATAAAACCAGTTCCGGAATTAAACCCCCAGTAAATAAGTGCAGGTATTACGGCCCCGCCGATAGCTGCAAACGCTGGCAACAGAGCTGATTGCACAGTGGATAGTTCACCATATTTAAGCTCGCGTTTAATTTCCAGGCCAACCAATAGAAAGAAAACGGCCATCAAGCCATCATTAACCCAGTGGTGAACCGTTTCGTTTATGGTAAGATCTCCAACCCCCAGCTGAATATGCATTTCCAGAAGATGATGATACATTTCATAAAGTGGACTGTTGGCAACAGCCAATGCAAGGATGGTTGCAAAAAGCAGCATCATTCCTGCTGCTGAATCCTTCTTAAGAAACTGCTGAATCTTATGTTTTATGCTATTACTATTATCTGTCACTTTCCTATAATTTTGTAGAGTTTAAAGTTGTTCCAGTCACTATGTCGATTCCGTAGATAGTATCACGCCGAAACATACTTCGATTTTATCGAAGCGTAAATGTGTTTAATCTCGTCAATAATTAAAAGTTTATTTTTATTGAACTGCTGATTTTATAAAAAATTACTTGCATTAACTAACTTTATGGCGAAAAGGTTTCCAAGGAAACGAACCTATCACTTTTTCAAGCCGTCACCTCCAAGTCATTTTACATTATTTTGCACAAGAAGGGTGAACTATACTGATTTATTGACAGTTTTTTTAACGCTGAAAAAACTTTGGTTATAATAGAACGTTTACTGATTTTTTAGCGACAACTATTTAAAAAGAACAGCCGATCAATTAGGATTCATTTGTAATTAAACATAGCTATGAGCGCATCTTTACTAATTGGCATTACGACCATTCTCGTATTTGGAATTGGAGCACAATGGATTGCATGGCGGTTTAAACTGCCTGCCATCTTATTACTATTGATATCAGGTATCCTGGCCGGACCTGTCTTTGGCCTGCTGAACCCTGACATGCTCATGGGGGATCTGCTAACCCCCTTCATATCACTTTCTGTTGCCATTATCCTGTTCGAGGGTGGGCTGAGTCTGCGATTTTCAGAATTAAAAAATGTGGGAGGCGTCATTGGTAATCTCGTTACCATCGGCGTCATCATTACATGGGCCATTACTGCCTTTTCTGCATTTTATCTTTTCGAATTCGGATGGGAACTTGCCATCCTGCTGGGGGCCATTCTCGTAGTTACCGGACCAACCGTCATCATCCCCCTGCTACGACAGGTGCGGCCATCGGGACAAGTGGGGTCCATTTTAAAATGGGAAGGCATAGTGATCGATCCCATTGGGGCCATGTTGGCGGTACTCGTTTTCGAGGTTATCCTTGGTGTCGGCTCCACCAGCGCTACAAGCTTGGCTATCATGAGTATTGTTAAAACAGTGGTTTTTGGTACGCTTATTGGCTTGCTTGGCGGTGCACTCATCTACTTTCTACTCAAGCGACACCTGCTGCCGGATTATCTTCAAAATCCAGTAGCCCTGATGGTGGTTGTTACTGTCTTTACACTTTCGAACATGTTTCAGCATGAGTCCGGCTTATGGGCAACTACTGTTATGGGGATCGCTCTTGCCAACCAACGCACCGCACAGATTCACCACATTATTGAATTTAAAGAAAACCTGCGGGTACTACTGCTGTCGGCGCTGTTCATCTTGCTGGCGGCACGCGTTGAGCTTACCAACTTGTTGGCCAATTTAAACTGGCAAATCCTGGTATTCCTGCTGATACTCATTTTTATTGCACGTCCGTTGTCAGTCTATGTCTCTACGCTGTTTTCGGAGGTCAACTGGCGCGAAAAACTCTTCCTTTCCTGGATGGCCCCGCGCGGAGTTGTGGCTGCATCCATTTCATCTATTTTTGCGATCAGCCTGGCTCAAAATGGCTATGAACAAGCGACACAACTAGTACCCATTGTATTTATCGTGATTATCAGCACCGTAGTCATTTATGGTATTCCAGCCTCATGGGTAGCTCGTAAACTGGGTGTAGCCAAACCGGTGCCCAATGGCGTTTTAATACTTGGTGCTCACGATTGGTCACTCAAAATCGCCAATGCCATACAGAAAGAAGGTTTCAAGGTACTGGTGGCCGACTCCAACTGGAAACATATTTACAAAGCCCAGAACAAAGGACTTGAAACCTATCACGGTAATGTTCTCTCGGAATTTGCTCTTGAAGAGATCAATCTTGATGGAATCGGGCGAATGCTTTCGCTTACCCCGAACGACGAAGTCAACTCGCTGGCGGCACTACGCTTTGGTGAGATCTTTGGACGTTCTCATGTTTTTCAGCTTGCCCAGAACATTCGCGGGCAGGCCGAAAACAAAGAAGTAACCAGTCATTTGAGTGGCCGTATTCTGTTTGATGATAAATTAAACTTCGAGCGGCTCTCGAAAATATTTACGCCCGATAAAGCAATTTTAGCTAAAGAGATCAGCGATGACGAATCCTATGATAAACTCCAAGGACAATTTGGCAACGAGCTTGTCCCGCTGTTCATAATTACAGAAAATAATGAAATACAACCTTTTACGGTCGATAATCCTCCTTCGACTAATTCAGGCGACAAGATATTTTATGTATCTCTGGATCAAAATATGCAAGAAACGCTGGAAGAGCTTCGCCAGGGAGATCCTGAAAGATTATCATAGTAATATGTAGTTGAACAACTATTGATCGGCAAGGTTTACTACCAACACAATAATCGTTTAAACTCAATGGGCTAATGATTCTAGACTAGCCTTTCATCCAAAGTATATGTATATAAAAGTAAGAGCATTTATTTAACAGCGGTTTATTTCAATGGTTGTCAACCTCAAGGAGCCTGATTATGGCAACAATTAAACAACTTATCTTACTTTTTATCGCGAGTGGACTCCTAACGACCTGCAGCAGCAGTAAACAATCAGTTTCTCAACCTGCAAAATCGGATCAGGGTACTGAGCCCAGGGTAACCGAAAATTACACAGCAGCCTTTCCACAAACCGATGTATCCGGCAAGCTTAAACAAGCCCAGCAGTCGATTGTCCGGATCGTAGCGACTGGTTTCTACGAAAACTTTACGTTTACCGACAAGTTGGTCACACTGCAGGATATCAAAACCAACGGGGCCAAAAACATTGCTTCCAACCGAAACACTTTTGAAGAAAGTACAGCAGGAACATCGATCATCCTGGACCAGAATAATCGAAACTTTCTGCTTATATCATCAGAGCACGTGGTGTCATTCCCGGATACGGTTGTCACCTACTACAAAGGAGACAAATATCCCCACGAAGAGTTTGTTAAGTCAATGAGCATCATCAGGCGCAAGTCTAACCTCATTTACACCGGTCAGCAAATCAGATCATTTAAAATTATCTCCACCAACGAACAGTTAGACCTGGCCTTGTTGGATATTGAGTTAGATAAAATAAACAATCTCGATCAGTACCCGTTAAACCTGAGCTTAGGAAACAGCAGCTCACTGCAGCTCGGATCATTCCTTTATATCCTGGGATTTCCGAAAGGATATGCCATGGTCACCCGTGGGCTGGCCAGCTCATCAGAAAGCTGGAATGATCGCTTTTTTATAACTGATGCCGTATTCAATCCGGGAATTAGTGGTGGACCCATTCTCGCAAGCCGTGATAATTTTAACTCTTTTGAATGGGTAGGCATGGTAAGCTCGGCCACCGCCACCCACGAAGATGTGCTTGTGCCGCGTCCCAACTCAGACAAATATTCAAATATTACACAACCCTATCGCGACACCGTATTTGTTGCCCAAAAGACACGCATCAATTATGGCATTGCCCAAGCCATACCTATCGACAGGATCAAAGATTTTTTATCGGAACACGAAGAGGAGCTCAAAAAGTACGGGTATTCACTGAGTCAATATAATCTTTCGAAATAACTGGCTCTATTAAAAACGACGGTGAATATACCACAGCACTTCATTCATAGCTTCTTTTACTACCGAAGACGAAGTTACGTAATGGTTGTTCATAAAGCTGAAGAGCAATTTATTACCATCTTCTGTAATTACATATCCACTTAGACAGTGATTATTACTTAGCGTGCCCGTCTTGGCAAATACGTAAGCCGGACCACCATCCTTGGCTGAATACCAGTGCTCAATAGTACCCCGTTCACCGCCTGCCGGCAACAGGTGAAAAAGCTTATCGTCGCTGGCAAACTCATCATCAATTAAACGAAGAAGCCGGATCATAGAACGAGGTGTAAACATATTATAGCGCGACAAACCCGATCCGTCAACCCATTGCGGCTCCTGCGGCAACACATCGAGATACTCTTTTTTCATTTTTTCGATCACGGGACGCGAATGCAGAGACTGCCCCAGCTCCGAGGCCGTTACCAACAACAACTGCTCGGCAATAAAATTATCGCTGGGACGCAACATGTGTTTGTATGCCGTATCAGAGGAAATGCTGTAAATAACATTCGTTGATTCCGGTTTTCGAAGGTTGGGTTGATACGTAACCTTTTTCCCCAGCGTATCAGACAGCATCTCGGTAATCATTTGGGGGGTGTAGTGGTACGGCTTGTGTAAGGTATAAGTTGACGTATCAGCATAAGGTTTGTAATCAATCCGGTTGCTATCAATTTCCCGAAATAAGATGGGATCATCCTCTTCCCTGTCGGACTGCTGCTGCACATACTGTTGGAAAAAAGGCGGCGACACCGCCAGTCCCGAGTCGGTGGAGGCAACTTGACGGAGCTCAATTTCCTCCATCGTAAATTCGGCTGTATTTCCATACATTGGCAATGGCGTGCGCTCGGTTTGATAGTAGTAATTATAATCAGCCCACGACCATCCCGGCCCCAGCAATTCTGTATCAAAGTTGGAATCGGAATAGTACAATTGCTCTTTCCTGCCTTTCAGAAATTCGTACACTGTACCGTTTCCAAATTCGGAATGCAAAAACGATGGATCGCCGGTACCCCAGAAGATGAGCGAGTCTCCGCGTACCACGTATTCCAACGCCCGGATGGAATCGGGCAGCAGCTTTAATCCCGTGTAAAACGTGAACAGTTTGGTATTCGATGCCGGAGTAAAATAGCGATCCTCATTTTGGGCATAGATCATTGAATCGGCCGAGGGATCATATAGCGCGAAACCGGTCAGGTTGGAAGAAAATACTTTTGAGGTATCAAACATGACTGCAAACGGGGAGTCCGGTTTCTCTGATGATGGCTTGGTCACTTTTTTCGATGACTTACAGCCTGTAATGACCATAATTGTAAGCAGCAGACTCCCCAAAAAACTTGTACATATTGACTTCATCAGATGATCGCAGTTTATTGCCGTTAGCAGGTTTCAAAGATTTTTCAGTCGAATTTCATGACTTTAAGTACCTCCTTATCTAACAAATTTTAGCAGAAAATTTAAATGCAATGCGTGTAAAAATATTTTATTGTTTTGTTGCTCTGTTGATGTTTGCCGGATCCAGCAGTAAGGCCCAATCGGTCACTGAATATGATGTAATCATCAAAAATGGCACTGTCTATGATGGTACGTCCAACTCCGGCCGTATTGCAGATGTGGGCATCAAAAGCGACACTATTGCAGCCGTAGGAGATCTGGACCCGGCCTCTGGCAACAAAATTATTAAAGCTGAGGGAATGGCCGTGGCGCCGGGTTTCATCAACATGCTGAGCTGGGGCAATTACAGCCTCCTGAACGACGGTCGCTCATTGAGCGATATCAAACAAGGGGTAACGCTGGAAATATTTGGCGAAGGCTGGTCGATGGGTCCGCTGACAGAAGAGATGAAGAAAGAGCGTGATGCCGAATGGTCTACCCTGGGCGGATTTCTCGAATACCTAACCGACAAAGGTGTATCAACCAATGTGGCTTCGTTTGTGGGCGCCACTACTATACGCATCAATGTAATTGGTCGGGAAGATCGCGCGCCCACGGACCGAGAACTTGAGCAAATGAAACAGTTGGTCCGAGAGGCCATGGAACAGGGCGCTTTGGGCCTTGGAACGTCGTTGATTTATGCTCCAGCCTGGTATGCCAGCACTCAGGAGCTTATTGCTTTGTCGAAAGCCGCCGCGGAATATGACGGCATGTATATTTCACATATCCGCAGCGAAGGCGATAACCTGTTGCAGGCCACAGACGAGCTCTTTGAAATCGCCACAAAAGCTACTATTGACGCGCAAATTTATCACCTGAAAGCCGCTGGCCAACAAAATTGGGATAAGCTCGACACTGTGATGGGCAAAATAGACTCCCTGCGATCTACGGGACATAACGTTGCGGCCAACATGTACACCTATACGGCCGCTTCTACCGGGCTGGATGCGACAATCCCGCCGTGGGTGCAGGAAGGTAGCTACAGCGATTTTATCGAGCGATTAAAGGAGCCAGCGATTCGTAAAAAAGTGGAAGCCTCTATGCGCAGCGATACGACAGATTGGGAAAACTTTTACCAGCTGGCAGGCTCAGCAGACGACATTATGCTGCTGGAATTTGAAAATGATTCTCTGAAGCATCTCAATGGCAAAACGCTGGCTGAAGTCAGCAATATCCGCAATACCGATCCAGTCTCAACCATCCTGGACCTGATTATCGAAAACGAGAACGACATCAGCTCAGTATTTTTCGTAATGTCAGAAGAGAATGTCCGCAAAAAAATCAGGCAGCCCTATATGACTTTTGGCTCGGATGCGCGGTCGGTAGCTGCGGAGGGCGAAGTGCTCGAATCCAGTACACACCCGCGCACCTATGGCACCTTTGCCCGCCTACTGGGCAAATACGTGCGGGAACAAAAAGTAATCCCCTTAGATGAAGCCATTCACCGGCTAACAGGATTGCCAGCAACCAACCTAAAGATCGATGACAAGCGGGGCTATCTGAAGAAGGGATATTACGCTGATGTGGTTATATTTGATCCTGAGGCCATTGGCGACCGGGCCACCTACGAGAACCCTCATCAATATTCGGCAGGTGTTGAGCACGTATTTGTGAATGGTGAGCAGGTTCTGAAGAATGGTAAACACACCGGCGCTATGCCGGGACAAGTAGTTCGCGGGCCGGGCTATAAGAAATAAGTTAAAATGTCTCTGGCACTTCTATTGTGCCGGCGACTTTGAAATAAAATCTACACCAAACCCGCAGGGTTTCTCGCAGTAATATTTTTTATACTCAGCAACACGCAAGAGATTTTAACAATAAAACCTGCGGGTTTTATTCAATTACTAGCCGTAGAATCGGGAGCCCCTTTCAACTGTAGATCACGGACATTGTCCCGCAGGCGTTTCATAAAATCCTGACCAGGATCAATTTTATCGGTACGGTAGCTGTCATTCAGTTCTTTCCAGAGCGGGTGTCTCTCGAACCGAGTATATTCATAATGACCAATCAAATACTCAATGTTGTGTTCTCTGGCTAGCTTCTTAATCAAATAGGTATTCGCCCTAAGCTGGGCATCCGTAAGCCGATTATTTTTGGAACCGATATTCTCGATGCCAATGGCCGCATGATTCAACCCAATCACGTGCCGTGCAAATAACGTATCGGGCAAAAGCTGATAAATTTTGCCATTGCGCTTGATCATATAATGCGACGACACATTCAGCATGCCGGCATCTTGTATATCCGCTCGCTTCGAACTCAATTTGGACTCATAAAAGAATTCATACGACTTCTTGAAAGTGGGTATAGCCGTCCAGTGCACCACAATCATTTTCGGATCGATAGTTGGGGTTTCTTTCTTCATCCCGTAATGCTTGTCCATGTACTCAATCGAAAGCTGCGCCCGCGTGGAATCAAATTGAATGGGCTTCTGATGGATTTTGTGGATCGACTGTTGGCTGCAACCCAGCAAAGCTAAAAAACTAGCAAGTGTTAAGATGTAAAGGTGTTTACGTTCCATCATCATAGAGAGTAAAAGCAGCTATATTAAACAAGGACCTAGCTCTGTCAAAACATAGATCAAATTTCACTGAAATAAGCCGGTGCCTGCACATCCAGCATCGTCTTAAGTCCCGGCCCCGCGCCGCGTATGGCCTTTAATGCATTCACAATAATCGCTGACGTGGCAATATCCCCATTGATACCGCCATCAATGGTAGAAGTAAAATGAGGCGTTCCAACAACATTGATTGTGTCATGGGATTGTTCGATACCCACCGCTGCCTTAAACACCAGTGTGATGACCTCATCATCCCCGAGATATCCTCGTGCAACCTGCTGAACACCGGCAATCTCTCCTTTACTGACATTTAGGGTATCATTCTTCAGCTCACTTTCGGCAATAACCGGGAAAAGCGTCTCACACACTTTATCGAGTTTCCAGTTCATAGCATCGGCAACCATATAAACCGACTCTTCCAATCCTACGTGCCTGATGGAATCACGCTTCTGCTGAAACTCTGACTCCGTCAGCCCAACCCCGATCTTCTCCCGAAATGGTTTGCGACGCGGCTCCGCATCTTGTACTCGTTCTACCTTAATGCGATCAACCTGCTGACAAACCGACGTCAGCACACTGGGCAGATAATCCATCAGGAAGCCGGGATTTACGCCTGTACCCAGGCAGCTGACGCCCTGCTCGGTGCAGTGGTCATCAATGCGGGAAGCTAACTCCGGCTGCGTATGCCATGGATGGGACAGCTCCTCACAGGACGAGACGATATCGAGGCCCTCATTTACTGCCTCAATAAGTTGCGGAGCTACTTTTTCTAAAGATGACAGCGTGGAAATAACCGCCACATCGGCTTTTTGGATCTCCGGGACTGCATCCAATTGAGGAACAATTTCTACCCCTATCGCGCTGAGCGAGGCATGAGTGCCGAGGTCTGTTCCTGCAATTTCGGGATCTGGATCAACGGCACCCACAATTTTGATGCCCTGTCGTTCGGAAAGATACTGGGTTAGTTGTTGACCAATGGGACCGAGTCCAAGTTGTACGATATTCAACATTTTCGAAGTCTAAAAAATAATTTGGATTGATTCTGGTAAACCGCTGAGTAACGCAGAGTTAAACACAGAGAAACGTTAGCGAGTCATAAAATCATAAATCGTCTTAGAGAGGTCAGCGAACGTTGATATTACTTTCTCGCGATTGGGCGCATTCTTGGAGAGCAACACGAGCACATACTTTCGGCCATCGGGCAATATCACTAAACCGGAATCGTGGTGGACACCAGTAATCCAGCCCGTCTTGTGGGCCACAGTCACTTCTTTTGGTAACTTTGCGGGAATCATCTCGTTAAAGTGCTGCTTCTTTAAAATATCAATCATGGCCTGCGAGGCTTCTGGGCTAACAGCCTTTCCTCGTCCAAGCCGCGTGTAGATAATCAATTCATCAAGCGCAGTAGTTCGATTGCTGAGTCCCCGCTTGTAAGCCTTGATATCTTCTACCCCACGCAACACTTTAATGCTGTCAGCCCCGTAACTGCGCATGGTCTCAGTTACATTTGGGGCCCCAACTTTCTGTATCAGGATATTGGTGGCCAGATTACTGCTCATGGTAATCATATCATTAATCAGGTCGCGGATGGTCCGCTTTTGACCGATCAACTCATACAGTTCCCCTTCGCTGTCCTCACTGATATCCATCTCGTATCTACTGCTGTCAACGATGCTGTAGAATTCGTTTTCAATGAGAATAGAATCCCTTAAGGCAAATTTTCCAGCCTCGGCCTGTTTGAACAGCTCAATCATGACAGGCGTCTTCATGGTGCTAGCTGCATGAAACATTGCCCGTTCGTTGATTAACACTCGCTCAGTCGTATCACTTAAATTTTTGAAGGCTACCGCGAAATCACCTTCCAGCGGTTCGAGCTTTTGGGTTATATCCTCTTTCAGTTCACCAACAGTTTGCGGCTGCGAGGCGCATCCTGCAAAAAACGCCAAAGCGCAGATTGCAACAAATAGCTTCTTCATAACAAAAGGGTGATTAACAATATTTTATTTAATCATGTCGGGATCACGAAATACCCCATAGCTAGTGGAATTCCCCAACCGCCAGAAATAATCGTAAAGTATTTCGGAAATTTCTTCCACCGTGTGTTTGGAGGAACCTTCCAACTTCAGCTTTTCCATCACCGCCACGGCGTAGGGACGTTCCTGGAGCATTACAATGGCCCACTCGGTAGATACTCCTTTGAGTCCGCCAGGTTTAAAAGCCACCGGAACATCCGACGGCAGGCCTGTAGCTATACGACTTTCGCGACGGGGCGGCTTTTGCAGTATGGATAAAATATCTGACGAGGTCTGCTCATCAACGAAATCACCATTATACAAAAGCTGTAGAATCTTAACGGCTTCTGCGGGCGTAGATAGGTTTTCCTCTCCGTGTGCTGATGCCTTGATCGCCATCATCTTGCGCTGCAACAGGGTTTCCTTGGTCCCAAGCTGCCGCAACATTGCATTGACCTCGGACATCCCCACCAGATCGATGAGCGAATTAGTAGCCGAATTGTCGCTCAGGGCAATCATCAGCGTGCATAAATCACGGATGCTGTACCTACGCTGCTCCAGATGTTTGAGAATGCCGGTACCGCCAACCAGATTTTCGGAGTCCACCGTGCGTTTGTCAGAAAGGGTAAACTTTCCTTCTCCGGCCTGCTTAAAAACTTCCATCAGGATGGGAATTTTGATGGCACTGGCCTGGGGAAAAACGAGTTCGGCATTATAAGTAAATGCCGTTTCACTGGTGGTCAGATCCACGACAGCCAAACCGGTAATGGCCTGCGACTGTTCAATCTTGTCGACCAATCGCTCGTATGTTTTGTCAAGTAGCTGCTCTGTGGCAGAATCTTGCCCTTTAACTTGCAGAGAGAAAACTAATCCACATAGCAGCAGAACAACAGCAGAAAATCTCTTCGTCATTTTTTGAGTATCTAATGTTGGTACTGAACTCAACTCGAGCGGATCGACTTGTTGTCCTCCAGATCGTACATTTTCTCGGTCTGCAGCACATTTCCTTCCCAGTTGTTTAGATACCGTCGCGCCTCGAGGAAGCGGTTGAGGTTATACTCGTCATAGTTTTCTGCCTGGGGATCCACACTGCTGACTTTCACACGTCCGGCCGAATGGATGAACTCATTGTTGCCGATCCACATGCCTACGTGTACTACGCTTCGGTCTGAGCTGTCGGTCGCCGGTCTTCCAAAAAACAGCAGGTCACCGGGCTGTAGCTTATCAAAGCCATCGGAGGTATCAATATGCTTACCGGCTCGTACCTGCTGAGAGGCATCTCGAGGTAAGATCCAGCCGCTCATGAAGTAAATAGTCTTCGTAAATCCACTGCAGTCCATACCTTTCGAAGAAGTTCCACCCCAGAGATAAGGCGCTCCTTTCAGCGACTTGGCCATTTGCACCAGCCGCTCCTGTGAGGCTTCAACCGAAGACTTCCAATCCTCAAAATTACGTACTTCTGTCTTTAGTACGTAGCCAGTACGTCCGTCCGGATATTTAACTTTAAAATAATCTCCGTCGCTTCCGTAATTATTTAAAATACTTCCGCTTACCAGATCCGATACTTTGTTTGCATTCGTGGAAGGCTCCTCGTAGGCAAATCCATAAGTATCTAAATAGATCATTTTGGAGTGCGACGCCCATTCTTCGTAGGGCTGTTTGGTCATACGGTGCAGACCGCCGTAATCAACCCATCCAAGGTAGTCATCGGGCGTCTGTACAAGGTACCAGCTGCCGCGTTTTTTGAACACTCGCAGCGGCATCCCCAGGGTTGCCTGCGTGACAAGCTGGGCCGGATGCGAAGGCTCTGACCGTATATTAGCTACCGAATTGTTCACAATAGCATACGTTTGATCACCGAGTTCAGCCTCTGGCAGTACGGTGATGCTGTCAGTTACCGTAACCTCCAGTGCCGAGAGCGAATCCATCAGGGCCGCTTTGGCCTGCGGCAGATTTGTTTCGCCGGTAAGCAGCCATCCGCCATCGCCCGCCTCTGCAGTAACATCGAAAAGTGCTACACGAGAATCCGGGGCAAAGTGCGCCTTGGTGTGATCAATTTTTTGCTGTACTGCCTGCTTATTAGCAGGGCCGCATGCCATCACCGTAATTAAAAGAAATGATAACAGCGATAGAGATAAAGAGCGAAATTTCATATCTGAAATAGTTTTTAAAACATCCAATGAATAAAGAAGAAATACATAAAAGACACAGGACCTTTAAGTCCTGTGCCCTTTATGGAACCTAAGCTATAACGTATCTATGTGATCTGACGATCCTGCTGGAAATATTATTCCTCATCCCACCAGAGTCGTCCGTAGATGGAGTTTTCTCCACTAAACTGCCGTTCAACAGCTTCTTCGTAATTCTCGGTATTGTTGAGTTGTTCATCAGGAGTGTAACTCTGCCGCAGTGGTACATCACGTCCTTGCGGATTCACCATGTTATCGGGATAACCGGTTCGTCGCCACTCGGCCCATGCCTCGTATCCATGCATGAACAGGTGAATGTACCGCTGGTTCGCAATCATCTCGATACCGTTGGTGGGATCATATGCAACCTCCGGCTGAGCAAGGTAACTCTGCACACCGGCATCGCTGCCCGTCCACTGCATAATTGACTGCTCGATAGCATTGTTGTAGTTATCGGCAGCACTTTCCGAGGTCCAACCTCGTTGTGCAGCTTCTGCCCGTGCAAAAAGCACCTCGGCATGTGTTACAAGATAAACCGGAGCATCCTGCTCATGGATATCGGCCCCCAGCAGCGAGTAGTCGGAAGTGTTGCCGCCGTCGGGCGTACCATAGGGCAAGCCGACGTAATCCATGTCGCCGGGAGCAGTCGGAGCATTGGTTGTATCGGCATAAACCGACATCCGGGGATCGTCTACGGGTCGCATCATCTGGAGGAACCGTTCGCTCAGGGCCCACCATTCACGAGACTGGCGGACAATCTGATTATACCAGTAGTTTTCATTCTGCTCGGTTGCCAGATGCCGAAAGACGAAATTATCCTCGTTTGAGGTCATAACGCCATCGTCAAGTGCATCTGTAAACTCCTGCTGTGCCTTCTGAGAATCTACGTTCGAGAGGCGTAGCGCCATCAACAGGCGGATGGAGTTACTGAGCTTGCGCCATTTTTCCATGTCTCCATTGTAGATGATGTCGTCTTCGAGTGAACCTGAAGTCTCCAGATTACCTGATGCCTGCTTTAGTGTCGCAAAAATATCATCGTAGATGGCTTGTTGCGTATCATAAGCAGGGGTAAAATCGTCGGTACCTTGCAGAGCCTCCGAGTACGGCACATCGCCCCACCGATCGGTCATCTGCCAGAAGTAGTACGACTTCAGTATTCGAGCCACGGCTATCTCATTGGGATTGTTCGAATTATCGATTGCCGTTTGAAGATTGATCAACGGCCCTTCGAACATCCAGTAAAAACTGGTGCTCGACTGCGGATAAAGCGATTCATCCACATAAATGATCTCTGAGAGATACTGTGCATTATACTGCGCCTGGGGCGAAGAACTAAGGCCCGAAAGCGACAGCATAGCATTAGCAATAAGCTGAGAGGGTTGAGCTTCGCTGGGTGAATTTGGGTTTTTGTTGATATCATCATCGAAGCTCAAAACATCACAGCTGCTAACGACAAGTGCGATAACTGTTAGTGATAGAATTAATTTCTTCATAGTTATTGTCTTAGAAAGTTAAGCTTAAGTTCATTCCAAGTGTGCGAACGGTATTGAGCTGTCCGGTCTCGGTCCAGGTAAGATCCTGACTACCTGAAGAAAGGGCCGAAGGATCTAAGCCTTTGGGAGCAGCCTGCCAGATCATCACAGGATTTTGAGCATAAACGGATATCTTGGCAGATTTCACCGGAAGGCTCTGAAGGGTTTTGCTTTTAAAGTTATATCCCAACCTCACTTCGCTTAACTTGATATAAGAGGCATCGGTTACCCACTCTTCGTAAATATCGTCGCCCAATATTCCGTTAAAGTAGCTGCGTGCATCTACATAAGTACTAACTGCCTCTCCGTTCGATGCCCTGATGCCTTCAACTTTGACACCGCCACCTTGGCTGAGAGGATCACGGACATTGGCTCCGCGATCGTTCATGGCAGCCGTTGCAGGTGCCAGACCGGTCTTGTGAGCAAGCATGCGCGACCAACTGAAGAACTGTCCGCCAGACTGGAAGTTAATCATCGTTGCCAGGCTCCAGTTCTTGTAGTTAAAAGTGTTTTGGAAACCGCCCGTAAACTCGGGAAGTACACTTCCAAATTGTGTGGTGGCATCCGTGTACATTGGCATGTTGTTATCGTCCAGCAGTATCTTGCCGGTTTCTTCATCACGCTGATAGCCCTGGCTTACCAGAACCCCATAAGCTTTGCCTTCATAGGAGTTTAAGTAACTTTCGGTGCCAGAGTAGACATGCGAGCCATGAGTGTACACATCGATATCAGGGTGCAGCTCCACAACTTCGTTTTGATTTCTGCCGAAGTTGAAACTGGAGTTCCAGGTAAAGTTCTGGTTTTGAATCGGCGACCCTGAAAGTGACACCTCAATCCCCCTGTTTTCAATGAGGCCAGCATTAATGATGGCTGAATTGTAGCCGCTGGCTCCTGAAATATCCAGAGGTATAATCTGGTCTTGGCTTTTCTGAACGTAATAGGTGAAGTTCAGCTTAACCCGTCCAAAGAAGTTCAGATCAAAACCTCCCTCGTAAGAGTGAGAAAATGAAGGCTTGATCTCGGGGTTGTTCAAGCTGTTGGGCACCGAAAGCGTATTGGTGCCGTCGTAAACCGTGCCCACACTATATACCGGACTGGTCTGATAGGGAGACAAGTCGGAACCGGCTTGCGCATAACTCAAGCGCAGTTTACCAAAGGAGAGCGGCTCCCAGTTCATCATTTCACTAAAGACAAAACTTCCTGATACTGATGGATACCAATACGAGTTATTATCCAAAGGCAGCGTGGAAGACTTGTCATTTCTAACACTCAGATCAACGAAGTAGGTGTCATCATATCCCAGTGATACTAAGCCATAAGAGCTTAATATTTTCTTTTCGAGTTTATAAGACTCGTTCTCAGGACGATCCACCGACGCATCGATATTAAAGTAGCCGGGCGTTGTCAATCCGCCTACAGTTTCCTGGATAAGGTACGAGTAATCGCGATCGTACATATTGGCTCCAAGGGTTGCATCTAGCGAGAACTTGTCCCAGGTATTAGAATATTTGGCTGAGACCTCATAGTTCATTTCTTGGTTCTCATACTTTTCCACCTGATAGCCAGGCGTTTCAACGCCACCGAAGGATGTCTTGTACTCAATATTTTGAGTATAAATGTCACCGCGTACAAAAGCACTGAGCGTTAAATTATCCAACACATCATATTCAAGCCCAAAATCACCATACACACGGTTTCGACCATCCTGGGTAGTATTTTCATGGGCCAAAAAGTACGGGTTGGACCAGTAGAGCGGATCTGGGGTTTGACCATTTCCAAAATTATAAATATTCCAGTGCTTGATGGTTCCATCATCGTATTTGTAGTCTTTCAGCTCATCCATGCTAACGTTTCGCTGGAACCATTGACGGAAATATTGAGAGCCATAACCATATCCCTGAGGAGGACGCTGAGCCTTAACTTCTGCATAATTGACATTTGCAGAAAACTTCAAATCTTCACTCACATCAATACCGGTACTTAAACTCAGGTTGTTGCGACGGTGCTGTGTATTGGGATAAACTCCGTCAGTACGACTATCGTTAAAACTCAACCGGTAATTGCTATTTTCGCCTCCACCAGAAATTGCAATGGTCTGGTTAGATTTAAAGCCCGTCTCATAAAAATTCTCAATGTTATTGGGATGTGGATTAAATGGGGTTAGCTCACCGTATTGCGAATCCTGTGGGTAAAAGCTAAAGAATTCTCTCACCATCTGACCATCCATGGGTGGCCCCCAGCTTTCATCAGCATACGCCTCTACATAGGGTTGCCCGTTGCTAAGTGTCGGGAAGGTCTGCGAATAACCGGCACCGTATTTATTCTGATATTCCATAAAGTTGGCAGCCTTCTGTACCGAGAAGCCTGAGTTAACCTCAACAGTAAAGTCTTCTTGTCCGGCACCGCTTTTAGTGGTAATCATCACAACACCATATTGACCGCGGATACCATACAGAGCAGAAGCGGCAGGGCCTTTCAGTACGTTTACTGATTTTATATCGCTTGGATTCACATCCTGCGAGATGTTACCAAAGTCGGCACCACCCTCACTAGCAAAATTCTGATTACCAATAGGCGTACCGTCCACCACAATAAGTGGTTGTCCTTCTCCGCTAATGGAGTTGATACCACGAATCTTGATGGATTCACTTCCCCCCATGCTGGCACCGGAGGCTCCCGAAACGTTCACACCGGCAACTTTACCGGCAAGCGATCCAATAACGTTCTGATCTTCAGAAAAGGTCAGGTTTTCACCTTCTACTTCTTGTGTGGAATAGCCGACCGAACGCTCCTGTCGTGTAATCCCCAGGGCTGTTACCACTACATCTTCAAGTCCTTGTACCTGGCGACTCAACTCAACATTTATAACTGAACGACCATTGATGGCCACGACTTCCCGTTGATAGCCAATATAGGAGAACGCCAAGGAATCAGCATCATCGGGAACAGTTAAACTATATTTACCATCATCATTTGTTGAAGTACCAATAGTCGGTTGACTGGGTACCGTTACATTTACACCGGGAAGCGTATTGCCGGTTTCAGCATTAGTTACGGTTCCAGAAATTTCCTGCTCCATCTGCACGCTAACTTTCGGCAAGATGGTCCGATCTCTGAGGACAATCTCACGAGTCTTGGAAATAGCCGCCTCAAATTTCGTGTTTTTCAACACTTCCTGTAACGCCTTGGCGGTCGTCACGTAATTAAGATTCACCGTTACCGGCTCTTTTAATGAAAGCAGCTTGGCGTTGTAGGCAATGCCCAAGTCAGCCTTCGATACAATGATCTCCAACACCTCTCGACGAGGCGCTGCTTCTTGATTTACTGAAATAATCCGTTGCAGCTCTGATATCTGATCAGAGTACTTCTGCACCGAATAGAATGACTTTGCCATTGGCTTTGTCGAAGCTGACGTAAGGTATTGACCCTTCGCCACGGTAAAAAGTCCCTGGCTCATTGGTGCGATCAACACCACGAACAGGCACCATATCACCATCTTCGCTAGTATTTTTGATAACGATCCCTTCATATGACCTCCATTTAGCATTTATGAATAAACGGTTTTTGAATTACTGGTCTAAGTTGTAACGTAGTGAAGTGTGCTAACCTTTCTGTTTTGAGTTAAGTGATTATGATTAGAGTTACTATTTCTGGTAAAAACCTACGGTATTTTCCTTTAGCTGATATTCGATATCGAGCGACATTGAAATAACATCAAGAACATTTTTGATCGAGCGGCTTTTCAGAAATGCGGTCAAACTTCTTTGAGATATTGACGCATCATCAAATTTTACCTCTACACCATACCGGCGCTCAAGCTCGGCAGCCACATTCTGCATAGGCTCTTCACGGAACTTCAAATATCCTTTCCGCCAGCTCAGATACAGCTGCATGTCGTCCACTTCCGAAGTCTCAATTTCATTACTGCCAATCAGGTAACGTCCCATTTCATTGGCTGTTAGCATTGTTCTGGTAATCGAGTCGGCCGATTGATCTTTGTTGGCAGCCTCAAATGATACCTTACCTTCCTGTACGACTACCCGAACCTGCTCATTTTCAGGATAAGAACGAACGGTAAAAGAAGTTCCCAGTACCCGAATTACCGCTCCTCGGGAGTGAATAAGAAATGGCTTTTGGGCATTGCGTTCTACGTTGAAGTAGGCCTCCCCTTTTAGAAACACTTCGCGTACATCATCAGAAAACTGATTGGGAAATTTCATGGTACTTCCGGCATTCAACATTACACTACTGCCGTCAGCGAGCGTAAGATTCACCCGCTGTGCATTAGCCGTACTCACTTCCCGGAGCGCTGGCTCTTTCTGTTCCGGCTCGGGTTGATACCAATTTTGATACGCAAACACAGCCAACAAACCGGCAATCAGGAAAATAGCCGCCACCCGTACGATCTTATGAGTCATCGAATGAATAGAAGCGGAGCGACGCCTCGATCCCACCGAAGAAGACTGCTGGGCTGGTATCTCACCCTCCTTTTTAAGTCGCTGTTGCAGCTCATCCCACTGCTCATCGGTATCAAAGAACTGATCCAACATATTTTGCTTTTGTTCTGAGATATCCCAGATCCGCTGGAACTCTTCCAGCTTTTCGGAATTCTCCGGATTTGCGCTGGCCCATTGCTCTATTTCGCGACGTTCCTGCTCTGTGCAGTCGCCGTCCATATACCGAGCCAGTATTTGGTAATTAAACTCTTCATTCTCCATAAAACATCTGTTCTGTAGTCGGTCTTTGTTAATAAGACAACTGCGATCGGCGGTACCCCCAAAGAAAATCCAAAAAAATTTTAATGGGGTATAATCTTTTAAAGATAGGCTTTAAAGAAAGGAATTATCTGCTCTAAATACTCTCAGTATCTATATTTTGGCGAATATCATCTAAGGCAAGTCCCATGTGGTTCTCCACTGTTTTTCGGGTAATATCCAGTACCTTGGCAATTTCTTTGTACGATAGCCCGTGTTTTCTGTGCAGCATAAAAACCGAGCGGCGACGCTGAGGCATATCTCCTACCACTTTCCAAATCTCATCAAGCAGTTGTTGATCCACCTCCTCGGTTTTTGATCCCTGCTTTGGCTGATGTGGTTGCTCATGCGTTGAAAACTGTTCTCTAACTTCTTTCCGGTGCTCTTTACGATCAAGCTGATTGAGCGTTTCGTTGCGTACGGCCCGAAACAAGTAGGCTTTAAGAGAGGTATGAATGGTCCAATTTTGGCGGCGTTTCCAAAGTTTACAAAATACCTCTTGTACTATATCCTTGGCTCGCTCACTAGAATTTGTCATTTGAAAGGCGTATGAACACAAATCTGAAAAATATTCGAAAAAGAGCTCCTCAAACGCTTGCTGGTCACCTTCTCGTATTTTCTCCACCCAGCGCTTTTGGGGAGCTCCTTCCAATTTTTCTTCAGCTATGTCCATATAATTTCACAAAAATCGCTATTTTCAGCCGCTTAGTCCTTCAACAGCCCCATTTTGTTTTAGCCGTTTTCCACGGCTATTAAATAATTATAAAAAATAAATACCATTTACAGGAATGAATATTCTCAAGTTTGGTGGTACCTCCATGGGCGACGATCAAACCTGGCAACAGGTATTGAATATCATTGACGGATACGCCCAACCCTGCGTAGTTGTTTCAGCTACAGCCCGTACTACACGACAGTTAATGGCTGCAGCAGAAAATTCCCTGGATGATTTTACCGAAGCCCAAGCGATATCTGCGGATATCCGTGATCGGCATCTTAAAATCATTCAAAACTTCTTAAATAATTATCCGAAAGCCGAACCTGCAGTAGAAAAAGAATGTAAATCCTGGATAAATAAACGAATTGCTGACCTAGACACACTCCTCAGACAGGTCAATGAAACACAGGAACTTACTCTTAAAACCAAAGATGCCATCGCCTCCATCGGCGAACGACTTTCATCTTACCTGTTTGCAAAGTGTGGCCGTGTGGCCGGTTTACCCACCACCTGGGTTGATGCAGCTGATATCATCCAAACCAACGCGGATTACGGACAGGCATCCCCCCAGATTGCAAAAATAGAAGAGAACGCCCACCTATTGGCTGAGAAGCTTACTGATGGTCGCATCCCGGTGATAGGCGGCTATTACGGCCAGGATGAGCAGGGACACACCACTACTCTTGGATTCGAAGGATCGGACTACACCGCCAGTCTGATCGGGGCAGTACTCTCGGCGGATGCCATCGAAATATGGACCGACGTGAGCGGTATCTATACCTGTGATCCACGCGTTGTTGAAGATGCACGTCCTATTCCACAGCTTAGCTTTCAGGAAGCCACTGAACTAGCCTACTTTGGGGCCAAGGTGCTACATCCCTCGACAACGAAACCGGCCTCACAAAAGCAAATTCCCGTGCGGGTAAAAAATATTTTTGATCCACAAGCTCCCGGCACCTCGATAACGCACGAATTAGCCGATAATGGCCCCGTGAAAGCAATGACGTTCAAAGAAAATTGCACCGTCATCACCGTCAGCTCATCGCAAACCGTGATGGGCTATGAATTTCTGGCAAGTGTTTTCGATATCCTGCGCTGGCATCACCTTGCAGTAGATGTGGTAACGACCACCGAGGCATCGGTCTCTATCGCTATTGAAAAAAATAATCGGATCACCGAAGCTATTGAACAACTAGAATCTTATGGATCGGTAGAAACGGCTGCCAATCAGGGTATCATCAGCTTGGTGGGGTGCCGGCAAAACGGAAGTAAATCGATTGTTAACAATATTCTTTCCTGTATAAATAGGACCCCCGCCAACCTGATCTCATTTAGCCAGTCGAAAGGTAATCTCAACATTGTAATGGATAGAGATCACATCATCCCGGCAGTGAAAACTATTCACCAGCACCTTTTCTAACCTTTTAGGGAGCGGAATCGAGCGAGGAGGGCTTCTCTTTGCCGGTTTCTTCATCTGCCTCTTCTTCGTTCGGCACAATGCCCAGTCGTTTTGCGCGCTCCATCCATTTCTTGCGCGCCATCTTCTGCATGTCTTCGATGTTGTCAACTTCGTCAATAATTTCCATTCCGAGCAGGGTCTCTACAAGATCTTCCATGGTAACAACCCCGGCAAATCCACCATATTCATCCACAACAATAGCAATGTGTTCCTGTTTTTTCATCAGCTGCTCAAAAAAGTCCTGCAGCGGCATCATCTCCGGAACAATCAGGATATCACGCTTAAGTTCTTTTAGCGTTTTGTCGGTTTGACCGCGCGCCATCATCAGCAATAAGTCGTTTTTGAGTACATAGCCGGTAATTTCATCACGTTCGTTGCCGTACACCGGTAGTCGGGAAAAGTGCAACTGTTCTACGTTATCACTTACATCACCTACGGTGAGCCCCTCGTCAAAACCGACAACCACCGTGCGCGGCGTCATAATATCTTTGACACGCAGAGAATTGAACCGAATTAAGTTTTTAAAGATACGCGACTCTTCCTCTTCAAAAACGCCCTCCTCTACGCCGAGATCGGCCAGCGCCCCAAACTCTTCACGGCTAAAGCTGGGAATATTCTCCTCATTCGACAACCAGCGGGTAATCGACTGCGACATTACCACAAGTGGATACAGTAAAAACATAAGAACGCGCATGGTACGCGCCGCGTAAGGTGCCAGGCTTCTCCAATAAGTTGCACCAATGGTTTTGGGAATGATTTCAGAAAGCACCAAAATAAGAAAGGTGAGCACAGCCGATGAAATAGCTACATAGGCATCCCCGAAAACCGCCGCGGCTTGTGCGCCTACACCGGCAGCACCAACTGTATGAGCAATGGTATTCAAACTCAGTATTGCCGACAGCGGACGGTCGATATCTTCCTTATATCGCAGCAGCAGCTTACCGGTAACCGTACCTTTACGCTCCATGATGGCGATATAGGAATGGCTGACCGAAAGCAGGGTCGCTTCCAACATTGAACATAAAAAAGAGACACCTATCGCTAGGGATAAATAAAATATCAGTAAATACATAGGCCAAAAATAGCAGAAATGTGGATGATTTGAAAAAAGAGGCTTCTAAATTTTTGTCAAAAAAGCATTTAGCCCTACCACTTTGATGGTTATATTTAATGCCAATTTAAAAGAACACTACGTATTGCTTCAGCTCGAAAATATATCACTTACATTTGGCGAAGACACGCTGCTCGACGGCATCAGCACGATCATCAATCCCGGCGAACGCGTGGGACTGGTGGGTCCCAACGGAGCGGGAAAATCAACCCTGCTTAAAATCATTGCCGGCGAACTTGAACATGACGACGGCAACATCACTATGTCGAAGGCATCCACCGTTGGCTACCTTCCACAAGATGGTGTGGACCCGGATCCCAACTGTACACTGTATGAAGAAATGGAAAATGCCTTTGGCGGCTTACAAAATCTCGAACAACAAGTACAGGATGCCCGCGAAGAAGTAGCCGAGCGTGAGGAGGGGACCTCTGAATACAAACAGGCCATGGAACGACTTGGACAGCTACAGAGTCAGCTGGATCGTTCGGGTGCCTATAGGCTGCAGTCTAATATTGAGAAGGTGCTGATGGGACTGGGCTTCGATACCGAGGATTTCAATCGCAAGACGACGGAATTCAGCGGCGGCTGGCTGATGCGCATTGCCCTGGCCAAGCTTCTGCTGCAACGTCCCACTTACCTGCTTCTGGATGAGCCCACAAATCACCTGGATATCGAATCGCTCCGTTGGATTGAACAATTTCTGGGCAACTACGAGGGTGCAGTTGTCATCGTATCGCACGACAAGGCTTTCCTGAACAAAATCACCAATCGTACTCTGGCCTTAGACAATGGAGATCTGCTGGACTATTCGGGTAATTATGAATATTACGAGGAGAAACACGCTGAGTACCTGGAACACCGGCGTAAGGCCTACGAAAACCAGCAAAAAGAAATCAAAGAGATCCAAGAGTTCATTGACAAATTTCGATACAATGCCAGCAAGGCCGCGCAGGTGCAGAGCCGGATCAAGAAGCTCGAAAAAATGGACAAAATCGAACTCGATGAACGCGATGAGGAGATCTCCTTCCAGTTTCCCCAACCGGAGCGCAGTGGCGCGGTGGTCATGAAGTTGGAGAACATCCGCAAACAGTACGGAAGTAATGTGGTGTTTGAAGATCTCTCTTACTCAGTAGATCGCCAGGATAAAATAGCGATCGTGGGTCCCAACGGAGCGGGGAAATCTACACTCATTCGCGTAATGGCCGGGCTCGAGGATTTTGACCAAGGAAACCGCGAACCGGGACATAATGTGACCACCTCCTATTTTGCCCAGCACCAAGCCGATGAGCTGGATATCAGTAAAACGGTTTTTGAAATAATGCGTGATGCGGCGCCTAAAGCTGATGAGACGCAACTGCGTACTATTTTGGGGTGCTTTTTGTTCCAGGGCGATGATGTGTTCAAAAAGGTATCTGTGCTCTCGGGCGGCGAAAAAAGCCGTCTGGCCCTGGCACGCATGCTGATGCGTCCGGCCAACTTTATGATCTTTGATGAGCCCACCAACCACCTGGATATGAAATCCAAGGAGATCCTGCAACAAGCGCTGGAGCAATACGAAGGCACCTATCTCATTGTCTCCCACGACCGTGATTTCCTGGATCCCATCGTCAACAAAACGCTCGAAGTGCGTCCCAATGAGACCAATACCTTTCTGGGCAATGTTAGCTACTATCTGGATAAAGTGGAAGAGCGCGAAGAACACGAGAAAGCTGAACTCGATACGTCTTCTTCAGATTCCAGGAACAGCTCGGGATTGTCGCGCAAGGAAGAACGGCGGATTGAAGCTCAAAAACGTCAGCGTAAACACGAGCGCCTGAAACCCTACAAAGAGAAAATGGAACCACTGGAAGATAATATTGAGCAGATCGAAGCCCGCAAGGATGAGATCGAGGAGCTGATGGCACAGTCAGATTTCTATGATGATGAGGAACAGGTCAAAGAGGTATCACAAGAATATGAGAAGCTTAAATCGGAGCTGCAAGACATCTATGCAGAGTGGGAGGAGCTGGCCATGAAGATGACGGAGATTGAGGAGGAATTCGATTAAATACCACTAAGACACTAAGAACATTAAGAAGCTTAGTAACTTAGTGCCTTAGTGGTAACGATCTACTAGGTTGCAAAAATCTGCTCTTTGTTGCGGAAGGCCTTGAACTCAAGTGCATTGCCACTGGGATCCTTGAAAAACATAGTCGCCTGTTCTCCGGGTTCACCTTCAAAACGGATATAGGGTTCAATAATAAAATCAACGCCTTCCTCTTGTAGCCGTTCAGCCAGTTCTTCCCACTGCTCCCACTCCAGGATCAGCCCAAAGTGCTTCGCTGGCACCGCGTGTCCATCTACCTCATTCATGCTCGATTTGCCTGCCTCCTCGGGACTCACGTGAGCCACTACCTGATGTCCCCAAAAATTAAAATCGATCCATTGATCTGAACTACGACCAGTTTCACATCCCAGAACATCGCGGTAGAAAGTCAACGTTTCGTCGAGGTCGGCCACAGGAAAAGCCAAGTGAAAAAGCGGAGTTTGATCAGCCATGGTAAGAAAGTAGTTATTCTTGTATTCTTTTAAATAAATTAACTCATAAAATATAAATCAGATACCTGTTATGCGATCGCAAAAAATTACCTTTACAGGCGCTCAAGGAGATGAGCTGGTAGGCTACATTGATTTGCCAGAACAGCAACCACGCACCCTGGCGCTATTTGCTCACTGTTTTACCTGCTCCAAGAACTTAAAACCCGTTAAAAATATTAGTCGGACGCTGGTAGACAATGACATCGGGGTTTTTCGATTTGATTTTACTGGTCTCGGCGAAAGCGAGGGTGACTTTTCGGATACCAATTTCTCTTCCAATGTAGAAGATCTTGTTGCCGCCGCCTCCTTCATGGAGGCCGACTACGCTGAGCCTGAAATCCTCATTGGCCATTCTTTGGGCGGGGCAGCAGTACTACAGGCAGCCTCTAAAATTGTTGGTAGTAAAGCCGTGGCCACCATTGGAGCTCCTTGCGATCCGGTACATGTAAAAAAGAACTTTGGCGCCAACCTCGACGAAATTGAAAACAAAGGCGAAGCCACCGTTACCCTGGCCGGACGGGATTTTACAATTAAGAAGCAGTTCCTGGATGACCTGGAAGCCGCATCGATGGACTCAACAATTCGCAATCTTAAGCGTGCTCTAATGATATTCCACTCCCCTGTTGATCAGGTAGTAGGTATTGACAATGCTGCTCATATTTACAAACTGGCACACCATCCCAAAAGCTTTGTATCACTTGATGACGCCGACCACCTGCTTGTGAATGAAGAAGACAGCATATATGTGGCAGAGGTGCTGGCCAGCTGGGCCGGTCGATATTTTTGAGAATCAATTGAATGCCAGTAACTTATAGACTGTTTGTAAATTGGGTAAATAAGAATAAAACTAACTTTACTTATGACATTATTAAAAAAGTTTTCAGCGAGTATACTGTTGCTCTTATTTGTGGTGGGTTGCTCCCAACAGCAATCTAAGAACCAGCAAATGGACAACGAACCGTCCACCAATTATTCCAAAGCTGTTGCCGTAGTTCATCCAACCGAAGGTAACGAAGTAACCGGATCAGTCACCTTTACCAAAGAAGATGAAGGTGTACGCGTGCAGGCCAACTTTGAAGGACTTAGCCAAGGTCGACACGGTTTCCATATTCACCAATATGGCGACTGCACGGCATCCGATGGTACCTCCGCCGGTGGACATTACAATCCCACAGGCAACAAACATGGATCCCCCACCCAAGATAACCGACACATGGGAGATATGGGGAACCTCGCAGTTTCCGAAGACGGCAGTGCCACCCTTGATTATGTAGATCCGAAAATTAAACTAAACGGGCCCAACGGCATTATCGGCCGCGGCATTATCGTGCATGGCGGTGAAGACGATTTTGAGTCACAACCTTCCGGAGCTGCTGGCCCGCGTGTGGGATGCGGCGTTGTCGGTATTGCTAAAGGGAATACGTCCGCTGGGATGTAACCCCCCCCCTTCTCTACCTAATAGATATTTCAAAGCCTGGCCTAGCTGGTCAGGCTTTTCTTATTCTTTATAAATCATCTTGCGAGTCATTCCTCCGTCAATAACAATATTCTGGCCTGTAATAAACTGCGCCCGTTCCGAAATCAGAAAAGAAACGAGGTAGGCAACATCGGTCGGCTGGCCCACGCGCCCCACGGGATGCTGAGTGTGATCGACTTTGCGAAGATCCGGCACTTCTTTGTCACTATCTTTTTGCCAGCCACGAACATCAATCCAGCCCGGGCTCACCGCGTTAACTCGAATTTCAGGCCCCAGCGTGTTAGCCAACGAATGAGTAAGAGCTATCACGCCTCCCTTGGATGCTGAATATGCCTCGGTATTGGGTTCCGACATCAACGCCCGCGTAGACGCCACATTTACAATAGCCCCTTGAGACTGTTCAAGAACTGCAGCAAAATACTTGCTACATAAAAAGGGACCTGTCAGATTAGTTCTAATTTTATCGTCCCACTCCTCAAGAGCCATTTCCTGCAAAGGAACATTTTCTGCTGACGCAATTGCTGCATTATTCACCAGCGCATCCAGCCGACCATAGTGCTCGTTCACAAACTGATGCAATTTTTGCACCGAATCGGGATCAGAAACGTCAGTTTCACAGTATCTAACCGAATAAATTTTCTCATAGGCCCGTGCCAGCTTGGTCCCTGCTTCTTTATCGATATCAGCAACAATGACCTCATATCCTTCTTCAAGCAAGTGTAATGTGATGGCTTTTCCGATCCCTTGCGCACCGCCTGTTACAACAGCCACTTTAGGAGAAGATGATCTATTTCCCATAGGTGTATATTTTTTAGACTGATAAATGTACTCCAAGATAGCAATTAACAACAGAAACATAAGCACTTGCTTGTCCAGCAGTATTGACTTTTACTATTTAGATAATTATCTAAATATCTAAATGAATAATTTATTTAAAGCTCTAAACGACCCAACGCGCCGTAAAATCCTGCAGATGCTGCAGGACAAGGACCTGAGTGCGGGCGACATTGCTGATGAATTTGACATTAGCAAACCGAGCATCTCGCATCATCTGGATATTCTGCGGCAAGCCAGGCTGATCGACCGAGAGCGCGACGGGCAGTTTATCCGGTACTCTATCAACACAACCGTACTTGAAGAAGCAGCCAACTGGTTCCTCGAAATTCTAAATAAATCATCCTCATCATGAAAACGCTCAAATACGCAATCAAGAAAGAGTGGTACAATATTCTGATGCTTTTATTGCCCTTCTTAGTGCTACCGTTTATTTGGGATCAGCTTCCAGCACAGATTCCCACTCACTGGAACCTGCAGGGCGAAGTGGATGATTACAGCAGCCGGGCCCTCGGCAGTATGATCTTACCAATGGTCAACATTGGGGTCTATCTGTTGCTGCTTTATTTGCCAATCATCGATCCCAAACGACGCATCGAAATTGATCAGAAACCTATTCCGGTACTTCGAACCCTAACAGTGGTATTGCTGCTGGGACTCCACAGCTGGGTTATCGCCAGCGCCATGGATGCCCCGATCCAGTCGCAGGGATGGATGTATCTCGGCCTGGCGGTCTTTTTTGTGGTGATGGGCAACTACCTACGCACCATAAAGCCCAATTATTTTATAGGGATACGCGTGCCATGGGCCTTGGAAGATGCCGAAAACTGGAAACAGACTCATAAAATCGGATCCTACGTATGGGTCACCGGCGGCCTGCTGATGATGGTTCTGTTTCCTTTTTTCAGTATTAAAACCTTTAGCACCATCTTCGGGATTATCGTCGCCTTGCTGGCGATCATTCCCACCGGCTACTCTTTTTATTTCTACAAACAATCAAGCTGAGAATACTATGCGAAAACTACACGCTTTACTTTATATCATTACGCTTTGTATTACTATACTCTCCATTGCCCAAATTAAACCCGCCTTTGGCCAACAGTCACTTACCGGCGACTGGAAAGGAGCTATTGACGTGCAGGGCACCGAGCTAATCATTATCACACACTTTTCGCCTACTGATGACAGCGTCACAGGCACAATTGACATCCCACAGCAGGGCGGTCAGGATATCCCGCTGCAAAACATAAGCATAACCGAAGACGACTCGGTCCATTTCGAATTTATGGCCGGACTGGGCATGGCCAAGTTCAAGGGTATCGTCAAAGGAGATACTGCTGTTGCCGGCACGTTTCACCAGAATGGACAAACGTTTCCTTTTCACCTCAAAAAATCGAAGCAGGCCCAAAGTGATACGGTCAAAGATAATGACAAGATAATCGACTATCCCGCGAAAGAAATAATCATCCAGAACGATTCTATCTCCATTGGTGGAACATTGACTTGGCCTGAAGATGTACAGACCAATCAGCTGGTAATTATTATCTCTGGCAGTGGCGCACAAAATCGTAACGGGCAACTACCTATCACTGATTTTAAACCTTATCAAGCACTTGCTGAATCACTGACTTCTAATGGGATAGCCACCTTTCGATACGACGATCGTGGGATCGGTGAATCCACCGGTAGCTTTTCTGATGCTACGCTCAGCACGCTTGCTTCGGATGTTGATGCCATTATTGAACACTTTAAGGAAGACTATTCTAAAATAACACTACTTGGACACAGCCAAGGAGGTGTCATTGCCGGCAAAGTTGCTAATGAAAATCAGCAGGTTGACAAACTAATTCTGATGGCTTCAACCGGTATCTCGCTAAAAAGGATATTACATTTCCAGGTCCGGCAGTCGTTTCAGCGTGCCGGTTTGGACTCAGCGGTCATTGCGGATGAAATAGCAGGCCGCGAACAACTGATGGATGCGGTATTAGATGAAGAAAATGTAGAACAAGCTCAGGCCAACTATCGCCCCAAATTCGAGGAAATCCAGCTTAAACTGGGATCAGACCCTGCTCAGGCAACAGCCGCAGCAAAGCAACAGGTAACGCAATTGACCAACACATTCCGGTCATCCCAAGTACGTTCTCTGCTGACGTATGATCCTACCAAAGATCTTGAAAAACTTACCATTCCAGTGCTGGTAATTTTCGGCGGAAAGGACACCCAAGTAACCGTGGCACTAAATAAGGAACCTATCGAACAGGCTCTGGAATCGGCTGGTATCTCCTACCAAACAAAAGTGTTTGAGCACGCCAATCATCTGTTTCAGAAAGCAAAGACCGGCCAAGTCCAAGAATACGCAACTCTGGATAATAAATTTGTGGATGGGCTGATACCTGCGCTCACAGAGTGGATTAAAGAATGAGTTATTGATTATCCGTTAATAGTAAAAAAATAATTGTAGGACGGGTTGATAACCCGTCCAGCCGGATTGTCAATCCGGCCTACTTTTTTTGATTTTCCGGCTACTAGCCTGGCGATGAATCAACAGGCTAAACACGCAATGAAGTGCGTTTCTGCCATTTTTAAAAGCCTAACAGCTAATAAAAAACCTGTCAGAGTTTAATCCCTGACAGGTTTCTGAAATATAGCCTCTAGCATCCAGGACTACTCCGGCTGCCAGCTCTTCATTTTTTCGTCAATAACCTCGCGCAAGCGACTCACCGGCACCCGATCTTGGGTCATGTCATCACGATAGCGGATAGTTACCGTATCTTCGCCTTCCGATTCCACGCCGTCGAAATCGACGGTAATACAGAACGGCGTACCCGCCTCATCCTGGCGACGATAACGCTTACCAATTGATCCCGATTCGTCATACAGCACATTGTAATCTTCGCGCAGGTCGTCGGTAATTTTGTGTGCCAAGTCCTGCAACTTGTCTTTTTTGATCAAAGGGAACACACCAACTTTCGTGGGCGCCAGCTGTGGATTCATCTTCAAGACCGTGCGCGTATCGCCATCTACTTCCTCCTCGCGGTAGGCATCGCTCAATACCATCATCACCGTGCGATCCAGTCCGATAGAGGTCTCAATCACATACGGCACATATTTTTCTTGTTTTTGCTGATCATAAAACTCCAGCTTCTTGCCCGAGTGCTCCATATGCTGCGAAAGGTCAAAATCGGTACGGTTGTGCACGCCCTCGACTTCCTGCCAGCCAATGGGATATTCGTATTGGATATCAGCGGCTTGAGCAGCGTAGTGTGCCAGCTTATCCTCGGGATGCTGATGCGTCCGTAACTTATCTTCACGGATTCCCAGCTTCTTAAACCATTCAAACCGTTTGTTCAGCCAGTGGTCATAGGTTTCTTCGTCGGTGCCGGGCTCCACAAAGTACTGCATCTCCATCTGCTCGAACTCACGCATGCGGAACACAAACTGTCGAGCAACCACCTCATTGCGGAACGCCTTGCCGACCTGGGCAATACCGAACGGTACCTGCTGGCGCGCCGTATCCATTACATTCTTAAAGTTCACGAAAATGCCCTGCGCAGTTTCAGGACGTAGATACACCGCATCATCTCCGTCATCACCGGAAGAAGTTGCACCAAACTGCGTCTTGAACATCAGGTTAAACTGACGAACCTGAGTCCATTCAAAAGCACCGGATTCCGGGGCACGGATTTCATAATCCATAATAATCTCGTACAGATCCTCACAGACACCCTTGCGCGAGCCGGCAGTATCCAGCAGCTCTTGCATTTCATCGGCTTTATCAGCTTTGCCTTTGCTTCTCAGCTTGGCAATTTCATTCTCGATCAGCATGTCAGCACGGTAGCGCTTATTCGACTGCTTGTCGTCGATCATCGGATCGTTAAATCCTTCGAGGTGACCACTGGCCTCCCACACTTTGGGATGCATGAAGATGGCCGAATCGAGCCCCACAATGTTATCATGGCGCTGCGTCATGTCTTTCCACCACATATCACGAATGTTGCGCTTGAGTTCTGCTCCCAACGGACCGTAATCGTAGACGGCTCCGAGTCCGCCGTAAATCTCTGATGATTGATAAATGAGCCCCCGGGCTTTCGCCAGCGACACAAGCGTTTCTAAATCCTGAAGTTCAGTTACTGACATGTAGTACTAAATTTTAGTTGAATAATGAAATTTTCAGAGCCCAAAGATAGGAAAAATTACGGCTTTAATTAATTCTGCTTTTATGCCTATCTTCACCTTTCTGGACTTTTAGTTATGAGTAGTGAGTATTGAGTACACTTGCTTCTTCTTTACAGATATCTCGTAAACAATTACAAATAACAGATCATAGGTACGATGCAGACATTTCAAGTTGGAGTTCTGGGTGCAACCGGAGCGGTAGGACAAAAATTCGTTCGGTTATTGGAAGATCATCCCTGGTTCAAAATTAGTGTGCTTGGGGCTTCCGAGCGGTCGGCCGGTAAAAAGTACGAAGAGGCAGCTCACTGGATTGAACCCACCGAGATGCCTGCCGACACTGCCAAGATGGAAGTGGCAGAATGTGAGCCCGAGGCATTTTCTGGCGTCGATTTTGTATTCTCTGGATTAGACTCGTCGGTGGCCGAAGGGATCGAGAAAAGTTTTGCCGAAGCCGGCATCCCCGTAATTTCCAACGCCAAAAACTATCGCATGCACGATCAGGTGCCGCTGCTGGTGCCAGAAGTGAATCCCGATCACGCGGACCTCATCACCAAACAAACGTTTACCGATGATGGCAGCGGCTGGATTGTCACCAATCCCAACTGCGTGTCGGTGCCGCTTTCGATGTCGCTCAAGCCTCTGCACGATGCTTTTGAGATTGACGAAGTAATCGTCACTTCTATGCAGTCGACCTCCGGGGCGGGTTATCCCGGCGTCCCCAGCCTCGACATCGTAGCAAACGTAGTTCCCTATATTGGCGGCGAAGAACCCAAGGTACAAACCGAATCCACCAAGGTACTTGGTTCGCTCTGGGATGATACTATCGCCTTTAATGATTTTACAATACAGGCTACAGCTGTGCGCGTCCCTACGATCGAGGGACACCTGCTCTCAGTTTCGGTACAGCTTAAAAATGCACCATCCTCCATTGACGAAGCCAAACAGGCCTACACCGACTGGGATAATCCCATAGCCAGCTTGGATCTCCCCTCGTCGCCAGAAAATCCCATCAAGCTATACGAAAAGAATCGACATCCCCAGCCAAGACTACATGCCGATCGCGAAGGCGGTATGCAAACGGCGGTGGGACGTTTGCGCGAAGGTACTGTGATGGATCTCGGCTACGTGACGATGGCTCACAATACCATCCGCGGAGCTGCCGGCGGTGCTATCCTGAATGGCGAACTGTTAGCTGCGAAAGGATTGATACATTAATTCATTGACACGACGTTATCCTGCTTGGGAAAGAATCCCGGGCAGGATATTTCATTACCCGTTATCTGCCATCCCACCTTCCATTTGATCGAGTTTATGCTCTGACAGCTGCATGCGTGCTGTTGAAATAATTTGTTCAGCCTCTTTCCGGTCCTTTCGTTTAACTTTCAACGTACATGAAGCCTGTTCACTACCGGGAAGATCTTCAAACACATGCATGGATACAGCCTCCAATATTATTTTTGCACGAAACCACCCCTTTTTAAACTGAATAGATTCCAGATCATCAAACGAAAGACGTATCGTTTGCACATCTGAGCTAATAATACCGAGTATAGCATCTTCGACTTCAAACTCCAGTTCAAGTGCCTTGTCCCTGAGCTTTAAAATTCCCTTGGCAACCTGAAAACCGTGATTTATGTTATCAATTTCAAAAGGCACAGACTGTTTATTAGCGTATCCCATTGTCCGAAGTTTAGGTGTCTTATTGGCTGAAGAAGATTATATAAAAAAATGAAAAAAATTTGTAAGGATTTCCCTTTTCAAGGGTCTTACCAACAGAAACGCTTAAAAGCGTATAAGCCGTTGAAATAGAGAGCAATATCAAATGTCCTTCCGGGGTGAATCAGTTGATAGCTGATTCACCCTATTTTTTATTAGAATCAATTGCTCTTCTTGCCATTTCCCCCATCCTCTATTATCCTTACAGCAAAATATTTTTCTGGGATAACTCATATGCGATACTTTTCTGGGCTCATTTTTCTGCTCCTTTCTTTTGTTATTGCCTCCACTGCAGAGGCCCAATCCATCAACTTTGAAGATGGTTTTGAGGATGGAGATCTCACCGGCAATCCGGCCTGGAGCGGTGATGAGGCTGATTTCACCGTTACAGATGACGATCCCAATTACCTACTACAACTGGATGCTGCAGGTAGCAGTCCCTCTTATCTTTCCACTTCGGCCTCCAGCATCGAAGGTTACTGGCAATTTTATATCGAATTTCGGGGCTTTGAACCCTCTGGCTCCAACCAAGCCGAAATATTTCTGATGAGTGACATTTCCAACCTCGAAGGATCGGTAAACGGCTATGCCATTCAAGTGGGTGAAAGCGGTGATGACGTATTTCATCTGGTCCGCTATGACAGCGGATCCGAAGCCGCCATTGTGCTTTCAGGAACAACCGTAGTCCAATCCGGAGGCGGCTACACTATTCGGGTTGACCGTGACAATAATGGCAATTGGCAAATGCAGATAGCCGAAGGATACGGCCTGACGTCCGCTACCAGTCAATCAGCCACAGATAACACGCATACCTCGGCATCATATTTTGGCCCTAAAATTAGTTTCACTTCCAGTCGGTCAGATCTTTTTTACCTGGATTTCAAAATCGACCTGCCCCCCTTTACCACAACTGATGCACAATTGGCTAGTGCAACCTCGGTTGACATGGCCTTCAACCGCGCACCGGATCAGGCAACCATTGACGCATCCGATTTCACCATCGACAACGGCGTCGGTTCCCCGTCTTCAATTTCTTTCCCAGCCTCGGATACTGTACGATTAAGCTATAACGAATCGCTGTCCTCAAATAAATATACAGTCTCAACTAGCGGAATTAGGGACCAGTCTGGCAACAGCATTCAGTCGACTGACCAACTGTTTTATGTCTTTGACAGTTATGCCAGCGGTGATGTCAAGATCAACGAATTTATGGCTGATCCCCCCTCCGGACAGGCTGAGTATGTGGAAGTCATCAATACCAGCGGCAAATACCTGAACCTGGCCCAGTGGGAAGTGGGCGATGATGAGGGCACCGAAGCTTTGGGCAACGATCCCATTCCATTGGAGCCCAATGGATTTCGCGTGGTATCAGCGGACACAACTGCACTTTTCAATACCTACGGAAGTCAAAACTATATACTGCTAAGTGCGCTTCCATCACTCAATAACAGTGATGACGCCGTCCAATTAGTGACAGCCGGCGGCTCCCAGGCGGACTCCCTGTTTTATACCTCAGCATGGGGCGGCAATGATGTAGCACTCGAACGCCGATCCCTCTCAGCAGCCAGTATTTACAGTGAAAACTGGGGAAATTCCCCGAACTCCCAAGGAGGAACGCCCGGGCAGGCAAACGAAGTCGCCTCTGATAATACCCCGCCCCGCCTGACAAATTTGACAATCAATTCTCCACAAACCTTAACGCTCGCCTATAATGAACGGCTGGATCAACCGGGCAGCTATAATATCACAAGCTCAAGTGTTAGCTCGGTCAGCCAAATAGCTTCCGATACCGTAGAACTCACCCTGGGATCGAATTTGCAGGATGCCCAAGAGTATACCCTTTCGACTTCCAATGCTGAAGACATTTTTGGCAATACTATCGCCGCCACCGATACCAGCTTTACTTTTTACAAACCAGCACCGGTAGATTCTGGCGATGTGGCCATCAATGAATTTATGTCCGCCCCGCCCTCCAGCGGCTCAGAGTATATTGAACTCTACAATCATTCCGACAAATCACTGGATCTGAAAAACTGGACACTGAGCGATAATCGCGGCACCCCCGATCCCATCACGCAATCGCAGGTAATTGTTCCGCCCGACAGCTTTATCGTCATCACTCCGAATAATATCATTGAGAACAGCTATCCCGATATCAACATGGTAGTCATGGGCGATTTTCCTTCCCTCAACAATGGTGGGGATCAAATCATCCTACGGGATGGCAACGGCACCCTGCTCGATTCGCTGGCCTACACCTCGGAGTGGGGCGACGAAGAAATCGCGGTGGAGCGACGAACTGTAGAGGTGTCCGGTGCCTATCAAAGTAACTGGGGAAGTGCACCGAATGGCTTCGGCACGCCGGGTCGCCAAAATGAGGTTACCCCTGACACTGAATCGCCGGAGCTGAACTCATTCTCGATCCGCAATAGCACAAAAATACTGCTGACGTTCTCAGAACAGCTGGACCGACCAAGTGCAGAAAATACCACTAACTACTCCATGAGTGATGGTCCTGCCATCGATGATGCTATTTTTGCCTCACCCGACAGCGTATTGCTGCAACTTGGCAGTGAGCTCCAAAATGCAACCGATTATAACTTATCAGTTGAGAATGTGACGGATATTTTCGGAAATACCGTGGTCTCCACTGATACTACTTTTACCTTTTACAAAATCTCATCGGTCGCATCCGGAGATGTTTTTATTAATGAATTCAATTTTGAACCCGCTTCGGGCAGCACGGAATATGTTGAAATTTATAATCCCACCTCCCAATCCTTTGACCTGCAAAACTGGACACTGAGCGATAACCGGGGTAATCCTTCTTCCATTACTAATTCACAGTATATCATGCCGCCCGACAGCTTTGTCGTCATCGCCCCCGATAACACCTTGCTGTCTGATTATCCGGACATTTCACTGGTAGCCATGAACAATTTCCCGGCCCTCAACAACAGTGGGGATGTGATTGCTCTTCACGATGGCAGCGACACGCAGCTCGATTCGCTGCAATATACCTCCACCTGGGGCGGCAACGAAGTTTCCCTGGAACGCCGCACAACCACTACTCCCGCCATTTATAAAGAAAATTGGGGTAATGCCCCATCCGGCAATGGATCGCCTGGAAAAATGAATCAAGTTGAAGCTGACCAATCGCCTCCGTACCTAACTGGATTTAAAATCGGCAACAGCCAGCAACTGAATCTCATCTTTAATGAACGTCTTGATGGATCTCCTCTGGGAAGCGAAAACCTAACGATATCCGGAGGTACTTCTATCGAGAGTACTTCACTGCTTCCTCCTGATACTGTTGCAGTTACGTTGAGTTCGGAACTCCAAAACGCCTCAACCTATGCCATCTCAGCTCAGAACATTCAGGATATTTTTGGCAATCAGCTGGCTTCGGCGGATACCTCGTTTACGTTCTACGAAGTGTCTCCGGTGGATTCGGGCGATGTGTTCATTAACGAATTTAGTTTTGATCCGCCCTCCGGCAGTACAGAGTATGTAGAAATCTATAACGCAACCTCCGAATCATTCAACATTGCTGGCTGGACCTTAAGCGATAATCGCAGTAACAACTCCGTCATTACAAATTCGCAGTATATTGTTCCCCCTGACAGCTTCGTAGTCATTGCTCCCGATAATACATTGCTTTCCGATCATCCGGATATTTCGCTGGTGACAATGAGCAACTTCCCGGCCCTCAATGGCAGCGGTGACGATATCAAAATACGCAGTGCAAGCGGTGCTCTTTTGGATTCACTGCGATACACCTCCGAGTGGGGCGGCAATGACGTAGCACTGGAACGACGTACTGTTGAGGTAAAGGGAACCTTTGATGAGAACTGGGGCGACGCACCAAATGGTTTCGGTACCCCCGGCTCCATCAATGAAATTCCCTCTGACGACACACCGCCTTTTTTCGAAGAACTCTATGCCCTGGATGCTACGACGCTACAGCTCGTATTTTCTGAAAAGATCACGGCTTCCTCGGCCACCAATGCTCAGAACTATAAAATAAGTCCCGGCAAAAACATCCAGCTAATTTCAGCACGCAGCGACAGTGTTACCCTGTTCCTCGAAAGCGAACTCACTTCCGGTGATACGTATGAAGTCACAGCTACCAACATTTCTGATATCTTCGGCAACACGCTTTCCGGTGCCACCGAAGAGTTCGAGTTTCTAAAAATCGATGCCGCTCGTTCGGGGGATATCGTCATTAACGAAATTCTGTACAATCCCGATTCAAATGGAAAAGCCGATTTCGTTGAAATCTACAATACCACTTCCAAAAACTTTGATTTAAGCAATTGGGCCATCGGCGATGCAAGCAGGGAGGCTACGCTACCTCAAAATATCCAGCTGCAAGCCAACAGCTACCTGGTACTTACTGGTGGCGACCGTTTCGCCAGCAGCGTGAGCAATGGGCTGGATGTAGATAATTTTCCATCATACAATAATAACAGCGGCGATGATGTCTATCTGAAGACAAACAACGGACGCATCATCGATTCCCTGCATTATGAGACCACCTGGGGTGGCAGCACGGCAGGGAGCTCCCTTGAACGCAAAGATCCCCTGGCTGCATCTAATGACGCCTCCAACTGGCAGACAAGCAGCGCCAGCTCGGCCGGGAATCAAAATATAAGTTTCAAGGAGGATACGAGCCCACCTAATGTCATCTTTTCCAAAGTGCTTTCGAATGGGCAAATTGAAGTACGCTTTGATGAATTCATCCAGCTGACTCCGGATCTAACATTTTTCACCGGCGACACGCCCCTCCAAATTGCCTCCTTCGATTCAACCCAAGCCAACGTTATTTTTCTGACCAACGGCTCGTCAAAATCCCTAAAAAGTATTGCTGATGGTACCACAATTACCGTTGAGAACCTTTCGGATGTGAAGGGCAACACCACAAGCAGCACGGAAGTCTCGGTGGCCCAACCCATGCAGCAGTCCAACCTCGTAATCAACGAAATCATGTTCAACCCGTTGGATGAGGAAGACGACAATAGGCCTGACCAGAGCGAATATATCGAGCTTCGCAACACCCAGGATTATGCCGTATCGCTGGAAGGGCTGTACCTGCATGATGCCCCAGACGAGGATGGAGATACCCGCAACTTACAGCCGGTGATCACGACAGCAAAATGGGTTCCGGCACAGGGAAAGGTACTGATTCACGCCGATGATGCCGCATCTTTCGAGGACAGTAAGACCGCCAGCTTCTTTGACCTTGGCATGCCCAATATGCAGTCGATCATGCGGGTGGATCACTCGAGTTTGAGCTTGGCCGCCTCGGGCGATGCCATCTACATTGCCGACAGCACCGGCGCTACTATTGATTCGGTTTTCTATGGGAAAAGCTGGCATAATCCCAACATCATCGATACGCGCGGCGTAGCCCTAGAACGAGTGTCTCCCAGCGGTCCCAGCAATGATGAATCCAACTGGGGATCCAGCGTCAATGCACGAGGTGGCACGCCCAACAAAGAAAATTCGATTTACCAGGAAAATGCCCAGCAGCCGCAAGAAACAGGCATAAGCTTTACGCCCAATCCCTTTTCACCGGATGGGGATGGCCATGAAGATAACCTGTTTATCAACTACAAGGTGGATCAACAGGATTACCTGATTGACGTTCATATTTATGATCGCTATGGTCGCATGGTGCGCGAGCTGGCTGATGGGAAACAGGCCGGACTGCAGGGGCAACTCATCTGGAATGGCCGCAAGGATGACGGCAGCCAAAACAGGATCGGTATCTATATTGTAGTATTTGAAGCCTACGACAGTGCCTCCGGTAATAATAAATCCTTTAAAAAAACGGTGGTTCTTGCCCGGAAGCTGAATTAGGAAGTAAGAATGAGGAATTATGAATTGTACGTAATTCTTAATTTTTAGCCGCTGATTGCCTACTTTCCGTCTGTCATTATCAATCCTTTGGATACCGTATTTAATGGATAAACAGGAAGCACCGATAGGCATTTTTGATTCCGGCGTCGGCGGGCTCACCGTGATGAAGGACATTGTGGAACGACTGCCCAAATACGACTACCTCTACCTGGGCGACAGCGCACGAACCCCCTACGGCAACCGGTCGTTTGAGTCGATCTATCAGTTCACCTTGCAATGTGTGAAGTATCTGTTTTCTCAGGGCTGCCATCTTATTATTCTGGCCTGCAACACTGCATCAGCAAAAGCATTGCGCACTATTCAACAACGAGACCTGCCCAAGATTGATCCCAATAAACGCGTGCTGGGCGTCATTCGTCCCACGGCCGAAATCATCGGCAAACATTCCCAAACGGGCCATGTGGGTGTTCTCGGAACCACGGGAACCGTACAATCGGAATCATATCTGATGGAAATCGAGCACCAATTTCCCAAGCTGTCGATCCACCAGCAGGCCTGCCCGATGTGGGTGCCGCTGGTTGAAAATGATGAGTACAGCGATCCGGGGGCGGATTATTTCGTTAAAAAATACTTGGATCTCATTCTGGATCAATCCCCCGATATCGACACGCTGCTGCTGGCCTGCACGCACTATCCCCTGCTAATGCCCAAAATTCAAGACTACCTTTCCTCGGATATTTCAGTTCTCAGCCAAGGCCCCATTGTGGCAGCAAGTTTGCAGGATTACCTGCAACGCCATCCCGAGATAGAAAAAAACTGCTCCAAACACAGCTCACAGCGTTTCCTGACGACCGATACCGCCGAACAGTTTGATCATCACGCTACTACCTTCTTCGGTCGGGAAGTATCCTCTAAACACATCAAAGTTTAAGGCTGTATGAAGACTAAAAAATTAGCAATCATCGGCGGAGGGGCCGCGGGATTTTTTGCCGGCGTAAATGCGGCACGACTTCATCCCGATCTAGATGTAACCATCTTCGAAAAAAGCCGCGAAGTGATGTCAAAGGTTCGCATTTCGGGCGGTGGGCGCTGCAATGTGACCCACCACTGTTTTGATCCCAAAGTGATGGCCAAAGCATATCCGCGCGGATCCAAGGAGCTACGCTGGGCCTTCGAGCAGTTTCAGGCCAAGGATACAGTCGAATGGTTTCAAGAGCGCGACATTGATCTCAAAACCGAATCCGACGGACGGATGTTTCCCGTCAGTGACGACTCTGCCACCATCATTAACTGCCTGAAGGAAGAGGCCCGCAAGCATGATGTTACGGTTCACAAGCGTACCCGCGTTGAAGGCATCTCTCCCACAAATGATCAATATGAGCTCTCAATCCGCGACGAAGCCTCACAAACCTTTGATGCGGTCGTCATCGCAACAGGTGGCTCAAACCGTCGCAGCACTTACGAATGGCTGGAGGAACTGGGCCACTCTATTGTAGAGCCCGTCCCCTCACTATTTACCTTCAATTTTAAGAACAAAATTTTCGAGGATCTTTCGGGTATATCAGTTAAAGGATGCGCGGTAGCTATTGAAGGCACTTCATATCAGCATACCGGACCTATCTTGATTACCCACTGGGGATTGAGCGCGCCGGCGGTGCTCAAGACATCGGCCTGGGCCGCGCGGTATCTGTACGATCAGGAGTACCATTTCACTATTCGCGTAAACTGGCTGCATCCCCATGATGAACAGGAGATCAGGAATTCACTGAAACAGCTCCGGCAGGATAATGCGCGTAAAACGGCGGCCAAGCAGGCGCAGTTCCCTATACCCAACCGTCTCTGGGAGCGATTTTTGGAGCTTTCAGATATTGCTCCCAATACTCGTTGGGCCGAGCTTTCCAACGAGCAAATTCATAACCTGGCGCAACAGCTCACCAACGCCCACTACGAGATCGAGGGCAAAACGACCTATAAAGAGGAGTTTGTAACCAGCGGCGGTATTCCACTGAGTGAAGTCAACATGGGCACAATGGAAAGCAAAAAATGCCCTAACCTCTATTTTGCCGGCGAAGTGCTCAATATTGATGGCATTACGGGCGGCTATAATTTTCAGTCGGCCTGGACCACGGGCTGGATTGCAGCACAGAATATTTAGTACCTAGCCACAGATTTACACTGATTTTGACACAGATTAACGTTTATTTTCTGCTGGATAAGTGCCCAGGTTCAGGCTACCATACATTGCAGACAATTGTTTGAGATGCAGAATGTTGGTAATCAGCTTTTTGGGATGGCATTACAACACGAGCAGGCGCTAAACGCTATAAATATTCTTTTTAGCACCTGATCAATACAGATTCTTCAACACACAGATTTCTCACTTTCACTCGAACTGACATCGTAATTTCTAACAAAAATGTCATTCCAACTAACGAGAACTTTGTTTGAAGCGTGGATGCTGCAAGCAAGGGTTATGTTAACCTTCTTTCACTCATCCGACTTCAAACCCAGAAATCGGATGAGGTTACAACGTATTAATCAGTATAGTCTGGGCAAATCTGTAAAATCCTATAACAACTTTCGGGCCTGCTTTTTGGCGGCTTCAATCTGAGAAAAACGGTGCTGGCCTTTCCATTCATCAAACTCTTCACGCTGCACCATCTCTGTTATTGTGCCTTTCTGCAGAACCTGAACCCGATCACAGACTGTTGTTATAACCTCCATGAAATGACTGCTTAAAAAGATCAGCTTTCCTTTTTTAGCCAGCATGCGTATGAGTGCTGCCAAAAATTGATTCGCTTCTAAATCGAGGTTATTAAACGGTTCATCCAGAAGCATGATGGGACGATCCAGACCAATGTGTCCCATAATAGCCAGTTTTTTCTTCATACCACTGGAATAGCTTTCAATCAAATGGTCCAGCGGCAAATTAAAAATGTCATTCCACTTGGAAATAGGGAAATCATTGTTGCCACGAGCATGTAGCTCCAGATACTCCCGGCCGGTCATCAGAGAGTAAAAAAATAGGTTCGTTTCCAGATAACCAATCATATCTGTTGAAATTCGCCGATCATGATATCGGATATCCCCTTCATCCTGCTGCAACCTTCCCGCAATCACGTTAAACAGCGTAGTCTTTCCCGATCCGTTTGGTCCCAGGATTCCGTGCACTAATCCATCTTCTAAACGCAAAGTGATACCGTTCAAGACGGCTTTCTGCTGATAAGCAAATGATATGTTTTCAAGCGTGAGCATACACCGTATTCTTAAGACGTTTCGTGGCCCTGTGAAACAACCATATTACGCCCAGTGGCACCATCGCCAACAGATACGGAACGATAAAGCAGGTACAAAACACCATAAAAATAGTACTTATGGGCAATTCTAAATCTGCTCCACGTTCATAAAAAGTATACTTCGCAAGTATCATTGCTATCACTAAAACTACATTCATGGCACCAAACAGGATGGTATACAAAAACCAATCAGGATATAAGAACAAGTGCCCAACCCAAAGTGGTACCATCAAAAGAAGACTTTTTCCGACTCCGGAAGCAACTTTCTGTAACAAAAAGTGCCGCGGCTCATTGGCGATAAGCGTCACAAAGTGAGCCGGCTCAATCTCTACATAAAAAGATGCGATCAACGTTGTTATTAAAAAGGTTCCGACCCATCCCACTAAAAAATGGTTGTGCAACAAAATAGCGGTCAATAGCCACAGCAATGCCAAAAAAATACCGTATCGTCGAAGTCCCGCAACCCATTCGTATGATTGAATCAAAACCGGTGGAAAGGGCCGGCGGTCTTTGGGATTTGTTATATGGTGCAATTGATTTTGATACAAAAAAGGTAACGCCCCTCCTGTAACCAAAAGTAGAACTCCCATCTCCCAAGCGCCTTTGAGCACCAGTAGCATAGATAATGGCAGACTAATTAGGATATATTCAACGGTCAGAAATAATTGGTACCTGCTGTTCAGCGATTGAAGAAATGCTATATCGCGACGCCGGAGGTGAAGCGATCCAACAATGGCACAGCCCAACCCCGCCACCATCCATTGAGCTATATCCGTCTCCATCACTGCCAAACGTACTATTACGATCAAAAGAAGCCCTGCAAGCACAACGCAGCGAACTACGCCCAATCTGGATAGCAATCGTCCGGCCATTCTGAGCCGTAACCCCAAATATTGTGTACAATGATCTGCTGTATGTCTATCAGTACCTAACATAGTTTAAACAAAAATTTCTCGCTTTCGCTCGAGATGACATCATCAATATAATTAAAATGTCATCTTGACCAACGGAAAAGAGCTTGGTTTTCATCGGGAATTAGGTTAATCAGTAGACGTATATTGCAATATGCTAGAAGATCCTGAAACAAGTTCAGGATGACACTGAGGCTGACTGGAGTGTCTCCTCTTCAGTCTAAACAATGCCTGGCAATTGTTAAAAACGTGGATGCTTCAAGGAACAAGAAGAAAAATCCGTTCTAATCTGTATAAATCTGCGGCTTCACCTACAGCAACTTACTGGCCAGATTTGCCAGCTCGGAGCGCTCTCCTTTCTCGAGATTGATATGGGCGTAGAGATCGTTATCGTGCATGCGGTCTACCAAAAATGAGAGGCCATTGCTCTGGGTATCCAGGTAAGGAGTATCAATCTGGTAAATATCCCCGGTAAAAATAATCTTGGTGTTTTCGCCGGCCCTGGTAATAATGGTCTTCACTTCGTGCGGGGTCAGGTTTTGCGCCTCATCCACAATAAAAATAACGTTCGATAGACTGCGTCCCCGAATATAAGCCAACGGAATAATCCGCAGCTTGTCATTTTCGAGCATTCGCTCTACTGTTTGATATTTCTTGCTGCTCTCAGAGAACTGGTTCTTGATAAACGACAGGTTATCCCAGAGCGGCTGCATATAGGGATCGATCTTGGAGTTCACATCGCCGGGCAGGTAACCGATATCATTATTGCTGAGCGGTACAATAGGTCGCGCCAGGTAAATCTGATGGTAGTTGCGCCGCTGTTCCAGCGCGCCCGCCAATGCCAGCAATGTCTTGCCGGTTCCTGCCGCGCCGGTAATCGTCACCAGTAGGTTATCGGGATTCATAATCGCCTGCAGCGCAAATATTTGTTCCACGTTTCGGGGCGTAACGCCATAGGCCGTTCGCTTGTGCACCGGCTCGATGTATCCGGACTTTGAATTGTAATAGCCCAGGGCCGAACTGGAGTGATTTTTAAGGATAAAGAAGTGATTGCTGGTTGGCTCCTCTTCCATCACTGCCTCCGGGTCGACCTGCCCCTCTTCGTACAGGCGATCGATGACTTCGGAATCCTCATAGGCCACTTCGGTCTTGCCCTTGTAAAGATGGTCGATATCCTTGATGCGAATAGTCTCGTAATCTTCAGCATCGATGTTCAGTGCCCGCGCCTTGATGCGCAGATTGATATCCTTCGATACCAGGATCACCTTCTTCTCCGGCTCATCCTCCATCAGCCTGAGCACCGAATTCAAGATCCGATGATCGTTCTTCTTCTTGCCGAACACCTCCGCCGCATCGACCTCACTTTTTTCGTTATTAAGCACACGCAACCTACCGTGAGTCTTGCCGTTCAGCGGAATCCACTTCTGCAGCAAATTCTTATCCGAAATCTTATCAAGGTAACGGCTGAATTCCCGCGCATGCAGGTTGATTACATTATTGCCTTTTTTAAACGTGTCGATCTCTTCCAGCACCGTGATGGGAATGGCGATGTCATTTTTTTGGAAGTTTTTTACGGCGTCGGAATCATATAAAAGAACGGAGGTATCGAGAACGTATATCTTGTGTTTCTTAGCTCTGGGCATATAGCATCATATTTAGATTGGAAAGAACAAAAATGCCGAACTATTACTATTTCAAGGTTATAGAATCGCCCCATCAGAAGCAATTATTATTGAAATCTTAACTAAAAATTAATTCTTCTCTGAGACTCCCAGTTTAGCAGATAAATTATAAAGCACAATAGAGGTCGCAATAGCTGCATTGAGACTTTCAACATTTTTTTGCGCCCTCGGAGCCGCAATACGAATTTTTGATCGGTCCTCCGCAACCAATTTACTATCAACGCCGTGAGCTTCATTTCCAACTACGATCACCGCTTTATCGAGTGCACTGACTTCCTCTAGCGATTGCGAATCCGATCCCGCATCCAAAAGAAACACCGGCCAGCCGGCCTCTTCAAACACAGGCAGTAATTCAGAGAGGTCTCCATTAATATGCGGAATCACGCCGGTTGAACCTGCGGTACTGCGCACCACTTTGGGATGAAAAAGATCGACGGTGCCCTTGCCGCTCAACAACCCGCTGGCACCAAACCATGAGGCCGTGCGGATGATGGTGCCCAAGTTGCCCGGATCCTGCACGCCGTCCAGGGCTACAATTATTCCTTCTGTGGATGACAACTTCTCTATCGATACTTCCTCAGGCATACGGCACACCGCCACCACGCCCTGGGGATTATCCGTATCGGAAACTTCGGCATATTGATCGGAATCCAACATAAAGGCATCCGTTTTAGGCAAATACTTTTTCCAGGTATCCTGCAGCCAGTATTGCTGATCTTCATCAAAAACAAGCATCTTAACGTTGATGGATCCGTTCTGCAGTACTTGTTCCACAGCCCGTGCCCCCTCCAGCAAAAAAAGCTGCTCTTGGTAGCGGTATTTTTTCTGATTGAGTTTACGCAGAAGGGTGAGCTTGTTATTTGAGATAGATTCAGGCTTCATGCAAAGATTGTTTATTGCGTACTTCGTATTTCGTATTTTCTTTATCTACAAAATACGCAATACAAATTACCAGCGACAACCCGTATCTGACCATCCTAATAAAACCGAAATTATTTACTCATGGAATTTCTCAAAAAACTAGGTATTGAAGGCACAAACCTCGGTACAAGCACAGGACAAGAATTTTTAGGCAAAGAGGGACAAGAAACGATTTCGAGCAGCACCCCCATTGACGGCTCCCACATTGCCGATACCACGGTAACTACGCGCGAAGAATATGACCAAGTGGTGGAGCAGGCGCAGGAAGCATTCAAAGAATGGCGAATGACGCCGGCACCAAAGCGAGGCGAAATTGTTCGTCAGATTGGCCTGGAGCTGCGCAAACATAAAGAGGATCTCGGCCGGCTGGTAACCTATGAAATGGGCAAAATTTACCAAGAGGGGCTCGGCGAAGTGCAGGAGATGATTGACATCTGTGATTTTGCGGTGGGTCAGTCTCGCATGCTCTACGGAAAGACCATGCAGTCGGAACGTCCCCAACACCGGATGTATGAGCAGTGGCATCCGTTGGGCATTACGGGTATTATTTCGGCCTTTAACTTTCCGGTTGCCGTTTATAGTTGGAATGCTATGATCGCAGCTATCTGCGGCAACGTAATGATCTGGAAGGGATCGGAAAAAACACCACTTTGTGGAATTGCAGTCCAAAATATCATCGCAAAAGTGCTTAAGCGCAATGACATGCCGGAAGGAATTTTTAACTTGATTACCGGTGGACGTGAAGTTGGCGAATGGATGACCGAAGACGAACGCCTGCCCCTAATATCAGCCACCGGCTCCATCCGCATGGGTAAAGAGGTGGCCAAGACCGTGGGTGCACGACTCGGCAAAACGATTCTCGAACTGGGTGGCAACAATGCCATCGTGGTGACTGAGAATGCAGACCTTGAAATGGCAGCCCGCGCAACGGTCTTTGGCGCTGTGGGCACCTGCGGACAGCGTTGCACCTCTACCAGGCGACTGATTGTGCACGAAGAAGTCTTCGACGAGCTGAAAGATCGCCTAGTCGAAATCTACGAGGATGTCAACATTGGCAATCCGCTGGATGAGGATACACTGGTTGGTCCCCTTATTGACGAAGATGCTGCCGATAGCATGCAAGATGCACTCGAAGAACTCAGAGAAGCTGGCGGTGAAGTAATTTATGGCGGCGAAAAGCTCGAAAAGAAAAAACTAGGCGACGGCCATTATGTGCGTCCTGCTATTGCGATTGCTGAAAACAGTTATGACATCGTACAGGAAGAGACCTTTGCCCCTATTCTCTATCTCATTAAGTATAGCGATCTCGATAATGCCATTGACAAACACAACGGCGTTAAACAGGGGCTCAGCTCTGCTATGTTCACGCTGAACATCCGCGAAGCCGAAGCCTTCCTAAGTGCCCGTGGTTCCGATTGCGGTATAGCCAACATCAACGTGGGTACCAGCGGGGCCGAAATTGGTGGGGCCTTTGGAGGCGAAAAAGAGACCGGCGGTGGTCGCGAATCGGGCTCAGATGCTTGGAAAGCCTACATGCGTCGTCAAACCAACACCATTAACTGGAGCGATGAGATGCCGCTAGCACAAGGCATTGAGTTTGATGTCGAATAATCTAGTAATCCCGGGCATTTATGCCCAGGCTATTAATTCCAATATCCTAAAAACAAGAAAAGCCCCGAAATTCGGGGGCTTTTTTAATTGGTATATATTTCGAAAAAGTTTATAAAATACTGTAGGATATACCGGCCGAAAGTACCTGCTTAATCTGTACTTCCCGGTTGTAATCGCTGTCGTAGATCATCACAAATTGCAGCGACATGTTCATAAAGTTGTTGATCTTACCAATCAGCTCGTTCGAAAAGTTAACATCTGTATTATCGACATGGCGTTGCAGGTTGGTAAACGTTTCAACCGTGCTGATCAGGCGAACGTTGGCAAAAACCTTCTTTTCGAAGTTCAGCGCCAGTGAATAACCGGGCTCAAATCGAAATTTTTCGCCTTCATCCAACCCGTAGCGAGTTGATAATCTTGTATCCGTCACAATAGTTTCCTTCATAGCCAAACCGGCCTCAGCGGTAAAATAATCGGTGGGATTATAAGCAATACCAGCAATCTGCGTAAAGTAAGCCGGGGCAAAGAACTTTGAAATCAGTATGGGATCCTCGTCATCGGCAACATCATAGTTAAATCCCTGATCAAACTGAGTACTGAAATTTATGTTACCAAAGGCACTCCAGCTTTCATCTGAAAACAGGTAACTGAACTTATTATTAACGGCGATCCGGTCATCCGTTTTGCGCGTACCTTCGCCTTCCAGCTTGGCCTTTCCATATTTAAGGTTGGTCGCCAGCGCATAGGCAAATTTGTTTTTACGATACTTGGCATTCAATACCGTTGATGCCGATACACTGACAGTGTTGACACCGCCCTGGCTCCAGTTGTCGTAAGATGCCTGCGCGCCATTTAGTCCTCCAACCCAGTCAACGCGCCATCCCTTTAGAGTATCAGCTACAACAACCTTACTGTTGATGCGGGACATATCCCGTACTGAGATGTCTTTTTCTTCTTCTAGTAATTCACTGATTTCAATTGCCTCCTGTGCAAAGCCCGAGGAATAGTAGAGGAAGATGAACCCCAAGAGAAAGAGAACAGCCAATAAGTATTTTCGCATAGATAATAAATAAAGTATTGTCGAATAAATTTTGTCTAAAAATACCAGATATTCATTTTTTAAAAAACTATTTTCTCTCTTTGCTTATCAGTGTCACCTCTTCTATATCTTTCCCTTCTACCTGGACTGATACATGCTCGTTGGCCTTAGTAGGAAGCTCCATACCGCGAAACTCGGCCTGAACCGGAAATTTACGATGACCGCGATCGATCAGTACAGCGGTATGCATCTGCGAGGGTTCGAGGGCATCTGAGACTTTTTTCAGAGCAGTAAACATTGTCTGCCCGGAAAAGATTACGTCATCAACAACAATCAAAAAACAATTCTGTACATCTCTGCCCTGCAATTGCTCAAGCGACTCCTGAGAATTACCACTCTTTAACCAGAGCTGTACTGACTCAACTTCCTCTTTAAAAATAGGCGCCAGCAGTTTCGCCAGAGCATTAGCAATAGCAAAGCCACGCTTTTCAATACCAAATAATAGTACAGGGCGGTCGTCAATATTTTTTTCGGCAATCTCGTGTGCCATCCGATCGAGCGAACGCTGAATGCGCTCGTTATCCATCAACACTATGTTTACACTTTCATCCATAAATTAAATTGTAAATATTTTTGCGTTATTTTTCCGGAAAATATGCGATCGATTTATAATAAACTAAAAGGTTGGTACATTACGAAAGAGAGAAATTAACAACCAGGCTATCTGCCTAACCAAATACAGGGAGAAATACTATGAGACGGAAAACAAACCTTGGCTCTATTCTACTTGCCACCACATCATTTCTCGGAGGCATTACCGCTGGATTACTGCTGGCTCCTAAAAAGGGATCCCAAAACCGAGCCTGGGTCTCCGACCACGCCACAGAACTGGGCAACTGGATGAATACACAAAGGAAAGCTGCACGATTAAAAAGCGATCGCAAACTGGAAAAGTTTCGCAAGAATATCCATAAAGGTATCAAACAAAACGTACCCGACTTGTATGAGGCCACCGAAAATATCGATCTGAGCGACAAAGATATCATCAGTGAGTAGCCGGCCTGCATATCATGAGGCACTGCTTCACTGGATCTGGGAACATCGGCAGTTTAACCCAAGATCGCTACACACTACCGGTGGCCAAGCTGTAGAGATTCATTCTCCCGGTCGTTGTAACAAATCCGATGGCCCTGATTTTAAGCAGGCCAATCTTACTATTGGTAACCTTCGGTGGCACGGGGATGTGGAAATACATTGGGAGATCAGCGACTGGAAACAACATGGCCACCAAACCGATCCCAACTTTAATAACGTAATACTGCACGTGGTGTTTGCAGAAACCAACCACCAAAGCCGCCGCCAAGATGGCTCAGATATACCTACACTCTGTCTGGAACCGCAACTCTCGCAACCACTGCAAACGTTTTTGCAGCATTATCGCAGCCAACCCGAACTACCGTGTGCCGGGCAGCTTTCCTTCATCTCTGAGGAAGCTTTTCAACAACAGCTCAAAAAAGCCCACAAAGAGTATTTCGAACAAAAAGTGGATGATCTGCTGGAATTCTATGATCCCAACCTGCCCCCTTCCGGCGCTTGGCTAAAAATGTTCGGGATTGCCTTAAGCGACGGACTAGGGATTTCGCACAATCGCCGGCCCATGCGCAGGCTGGCCTCTAAGCTTATTGGCCAGCTCCCGTCCATTTCCTCCCGCGAAGAGCTACAGCAAAAAGCCCATACGTTTTCCGGGATCCGTCAACAAGACGACTCTCCATTATCATCGCAATGGAAGCACAAAGGCTGTCGCCCGGGCAACCATCCAGAGGCCCGCATCCGACAGGCCGCCGATATCCTTTGGCACATTCACCAGCTCTCCTTCGACCAATGGCTACAAGAAGAGCCAGAAATGCTGTGGCGAAACTTGGTCAATGCTGTCACTGTAACCCCTTCTCTGGGCAAAGAACGCGGTCCTATTTTGTTTGGAACCGTTTTTCTGCCCGCCTTATATTCTCTGGGCAACTTATTCTTTTCGACAAAACGCAAAAGCCAAAGCTGGGAGCTCTGGCGCGATCACCAAGCGAATATTCCCTCCTCTCTACTGAAACGTTTCCATAATACCGACATGCCTGCCAAGCTTTATGCCCAAAAACTGGGCGCTATTTATCAACTTCGAGAATACTGCCAGCCCCGTAACTGCCAAGATTGCAAAGTGTTTAAAAATGCAATTTCTTCTTGATTCGCAATCAGTAAATTCATATCATCTGCATCTGCTGAAACAGGCATACTATTGCCCGGTCGTCTAATTGGCAGGACAGCGGCTTTTGGTGCCGTATGTGGGGGTTCGAGTCCTCCCCGGGCAACATGTGATACTTCGATCAAAAGGATGACTGAAAAAGCCATCCTTTTTCTTTTATTTTTAACTCCCTGAAAATTCTGCTTCGTTGGATACCCCGCTAGCCATATTTGCCGGCCGCAGTAATCTTGCTCTTTCACGGGCTATTGCAGAAAAATATGGTACAACATTAGGGGAAGTAACGATCAAGCCGTTTTCGGACGGCGAGCTGTATGTTAAATACGAGCAGAGTATCCGCGGCGAAGATGTGTTTGTTGTTCAGTCGACGCCCCCGCCGGGAGATAACATCATGGAACTGCTGTTTTTGCTCGATGCGGCAAAGCGGGCTTCGGCTAAACGCGTGACGGCCGTCATCCCCTATTTTGGGTATGCCCGTCAGGATCGCAAAGATCAGCCGCGTGTGTCCATCGCATCTAAGCTGATGGCCAACCTGCTAACTGAAGCGGGTGCCGACCGCATTTTGACGATGGATTTACATGCAGCCCAGATACAGGGGTTTTTCGATATTCCGCTGGACCACTTATATGCCAGCAGATTATTTATCGATCACTTTAGCGAGAATCCGATCGACAATCTTGTAGTCGTTGCCCCCGATGTGGGCAGCTTAAAAATGGCGCGATCGTACGCCAAGCGACTGGGAGCAAGACTGGCCTTTATCGACAAGCGGCGGCCCAAACAAAATGTAGCCGAAGTGATGAATATTGTCGGTGAGGTGAAAGGAAAGAACGTGCTGATCGTGGACGATCTGATCGACACGGCCGGCACACTCACGAACGCAGCCTCCGCGCTGAAAGATCGCGGAGCGCTAAACATTATTGCAACTTGTACGCATCCCATTTTATCGGGGCCTGCGTATCAACGCATTGAAGATTCACCTATTGATCAGTTGTTGGTTACGGATACCGTGCCGCTGCGCAAACCGTCGAGCAAGATCAAGGTATTGAGCGTAGCCGGTATTTTTGCAGAAGCAATACAACGTATTCACACCAACGACACGATAAGTGCACTTTTTGACGATTAAATTAATGGTTTACCAATTATGATAACTCCAGAAGTAGTAGAATTAAAAGGAAAAGAAAGAGAAACCGGTCGCAATGTCGCCGATACTCTGCGCGATGCCAAACGCGTACCCGGCGTCATGTATGGACCGAAAGTTGATGAGAATATTCACTTCTCTGTTGATGAGCTTGAGCTTGAAAAGATTTTAGCTGAGAGTAAGCGTCAGATTCTTGAACTGAATATTGACGGCGAAACACACAAGACCCTCCTCAAAGAAATTGAATTTCATCCCCTGACGGATCGTCCCATTCACATGGATCTGTACGCCCTGGCAGACGATCATAAAGTGACCTTGACCGTTCCCATCAAGTTGGAAGGAACTCCTGTTGGTGTTACTGAAGGCGGTGGACGTATTTTCCAACCAATGCATATCCTGGAAATTCGTGTTACACCTGATCGTATTCCCGGCGCTTACACTGTAGATATTAGTGAACTGCAAATTGGCGACTCCCTGCACGTTCGAGACCTGGAGCTCGAAGGCATTATACCGCTGGATGATCTCAGCCGAACGCTGGTGACTATCCGTCCTCCAAAATCCGAAGCGCTGCTCACCTCTTCACTTATCAGCGAAGAGCCTGGCGAAGAAGAGCTCGAAGAAGGCGAAGAAGCTCTCGAAGAAGGCGAACTCGAAGAGGGCGAAGAGCCGGAAGAAGGCGAAGAAGGAGCCGAAGACGAAGAAGCGCCCGAATAACGATTTTGACCAAACCAGCGTAACTACTTTATGGCGTTAATCATAGGACTGGGAAACCCCGGGAGTAAGTACGCTGGTACGCGTCATAATGTTGGTTTTGGATTAATCGACAGGCTGGCAGATGCAATGTCAGCCCAATTAGGGCCTGGAAAAGGCCCTTTTCATGTGGGCAAAGGGAACCATGCGGGACATTCGATTTATTTGATTAAGCCCACAACTTATATGAACAATAGCGGGGATGCCGTCCGCCAGGCAGTAAATTGGTACAAAGAAGATATACACCGCTGCCTCATTTGCTACGATGATCTGGATTTGGAAGTAGGCACTATTCGCCTGCGCCCCGACGGTAGCGCGGGCGGACACAATGGTATAAAGGATATTATTCAAAAAATGGGTACTGATGCTTTTCCACGCTTACGAATCGGGATCGGGAACGACTTTCCAAGAGGACAGCAAGTACAGCATGTACTTTCTCCTTTCTCCGACGACGAGCGTAAAGTTATCGACCCCACCTTGGATAAAGCCGTTGATGCTTGTTTCTGTTTCATCAGAGATGGTATTGACCAAGCGATGAACGACTTTAATTAATCGACGATTAACTTTGATAAATAAACCAAAGCTGACATGAATACCTTAATAACCTACTTAGTTCCGGTTGCAGGTGTAATAGCTCTGCTATACACCTTTCTAAAATCATCCTGGGTTAATAAACAGGATCCCGGTACCGAAAAAATGGCGGGCATTAGCTCCCACATCCAAAAAGGAGCTATGGCCTTTCTGAAAGCAGAGTACAAAGTACTTTCCATTTTTGTTCTCTGTGTCGCCGTTTTACTTGCGGTTACCGCTAATCCTAAAACCTCCCACTGGCTGGTCGCTGCATCCTTTGTTGTTGGTGCTTTTTGCTCTGGTCTGGCGGGTTTTATCGGAATGCGTGTTGCTACCAAAGCAAATGTTCGAACTACCAATGCGGCCCGCGATGGTCTTGGCAAAGGGCTGAATATTGCTTTTGCCGGCGGTTCCGTAATGGGACTCGGCGTTGTAGGGCTGGGTGTTCTCGGCCTTGGTACACTGTTCTTGTTCTTTGGTGATATGTTTGGAACCGGCACCGCTGCCGAAGTTAACAAAGTGTTGGCCGTAGTTACCGGGTTTTCTTTCGGAGCTTCCTCCATTGCCCTGTTTGCTCGTGTGGGCGGCGGTATTTATACCAAGGCGGCTGATGTAGGCGCTGATCTGGTAGGAAAAGTTGAAGCGGGCATTCCCGAAGATCACCCGTTGAATCCTGCAACTATTGCAGACAATGTAGGTGATAATGTTGGTGATGTGGCCGGAATGGGGGCCGACCTTTTTGAATCCTATGTTGGATCCATCATTGGTACCATGGTTCTCGGTGCTGCTTTTATGACCAACCCTGAATGGGCTGACAATTTCAACGGACTGTCAGCAGTGTTGCTACCCCTTGTCCTTGCCGGTACAGGTATTCTTACCTCTATTCTCGGTACATTCTTCGTGCGCGTTAAGGAAGGTGGCAATCCACAGACGGCCCTAAATATTGGCGAATTTGTTTCTGCTGCTGTCATGCTGGTTGCTTCTTGGTTCCTCATCCACTGGATGCTTCCCGAAAGCTGGATGTTCAACGGTGTTGAATACACTCCCAGTGGCGTATTCTGGGCTACGATTTTTGGTCTTGCTGCCGGCTTATTGATTGGACTTATTACTGAGCATTACACGGGAACAGGAACCGGACCTGTAAAAGGAATTGTGGAACAGTCCTCTACGGGTGCGGCTACTAATATTATTGCTGGTGTAGGAGTTGGAATGATATCCACTGCTATACCCATCGTCATTATTGCAGCTGCCATTATTGGCGCCTTTAAACTTGCCGGACTTTACGGAATTGCTATTGCCGCTGTAGGGATGCTCTCCAACACGGGTATTCAGTTGGCTGTTGATGCCTACGGACCCATTTCTGACAATGCCGGTGGAATTGCCGAGATGTCGGAACTGCCCAGCGAAGTACGTGAACGCACCGACAAGCTCGACGCGGTTGGAAACACCACCGCAGCTATCGGTAAGGGATTTGCTATTGGATCAGCTGCCCTCACAGCCCTGGCGCTCTTTGCCGCATTTATTACTTCTTACAATGCGACGCATGAAGTAGCGCTCACAGGTATTGATGTAACCCAGCCCACGGTAATGGCTGCCCTCTTTATTGGCGCTATGTTGCCATTCCTTTTCTCCGCACTATCGATGAAAGCAGTGGGACGAGCGGCAATGTCGATGATTGAAGAGGTACGGCGCCAGTTCAATACTATTCCCGAACTGCGCGAAGGACTTGATGCCATGAACCGGAACAAAGGTGAAAAACTCGAAAACTGGTCCGAAGAAGATCAACAGAAGTTTGAAGCTGCTACCGGAAAAGCGGAATACGAAAAATGCGTCGCCATTTCGACGACAGCTTCGCTTCGCGAGATGATTGCGCCCGGCTTGTTGGCTGTAATTGTTCCTGTTGCATTTGGCTTCCTCGGCGGTCCTGAAATGCTTGGTGGATTATTGGCCGGCGTTACCGCATCCGGCGTACTGATGGCCCTTTTCCAGTCCAACGCTGGTGGTGCCTGGGACAACGCCAAGAAAATGATTGAGGAAGGTTTTGAGTACAAAGGAGAAACGCTTAGCAAAGGCTCTGATGCTCACAAAGCTTCTGTTGTTGGCGACACCGTTGGTGATCCGTTTAAGGATACTTCTGGTCCCTCGCTCAACATTCTTATTAAGCTTATGTCGGTGGTAGCACTTGTAATTGCTACCATGATCTAAGCTAAACAGAGCTAATATTTTCGGCCCTGTCCTGATTTACCGGGATGGGGCTTTTCTTTTATTGCACAATTCGTATTCCATATATTTAAATTCCTAGCAATACGAAACACGAAACACTTTTATGGATATTTTCAAGCTCTTCTTCAATCACGATCAGCGTCTTGATAAGCTGGCCAAGCGCAATGCCAACAAGACGGCCGAAGAAAAAGAATCATCACTGGAAGATTTTATGGCGCCGGATCCCACCTACTCAAAGTTTTATATCACCGGCACACGATTAGAGAATGAACGCTTTGGTATTAATACACTGGCCAAATATAAAGATGTCATTGATCAGCTGGATAACGTTTTTTCCAACCAAACTATTTATTCTGTTGAGGGAACATTTGAATCACTGCCCAACGCCCTTGCAGCAACTGAAATTGGCCATGCGCTGATAATCAGTGATAAAGACAGAGACTACAATTTTTCCGCCCTCCAGGTTCATGAAGAGTCGAATGTGGGCCATAAAAAAGAAGAGCTGGCCGAAATCTTAAAAACAGGCGCTTTCGTACTTTATAAAGAACAGGCACATCACGGCTATGACCTGCATCTCTTTTCGATGGAAAATATCTACCCTTCTCTTTTCGAAAAGCTGAAAACACTGGTTGAGGATGAGTTCCGATTCTTCAGTATCAACAGCAAGCGAATGGGATCAGAACGGCATTTCTATTTTGAAACCTGGACCCTTGACAACCCTCCCCATGGCGCCGAGGAAGTCTTCCCCGAAACAGTTCTGTAAAACGACTTTCTGATGGACGAAGAGACACTCACCGATTTATCAGCATTGGGGTTTCCAAGTATTCGTCAGTCAAAACCCCCGGATATCCGGGTGCTCAACTTGGGATCTGTTTTAGGGTAGATTCTCATCTGGCGACTGGAGTTGTCGCCTGATGAGTAACACTGTTGAACCAATATCTTATCCACTTGGACAATATCATCATTCTTTCAGCCGACTGATAATAAGCAGACGGGCACTACTCTCAGGATCAAAGTCGTGGCCTTCGTAATCGCCATAGACATGCTCGATTTCAAATCCTCGCTTAGTCATCTCTTTCTTGAACCAAGCCAAATCATACAGCTTTACGCGCTCGGCGTACTGCTTCTTACCATCAATTTTATTCCCCGAAAACTCTATCTCTTTAATAATAGAGTTATTACTAAGATAACGCTGGATTTCGTAATGGATACCGTGGAATTCTCCCTCATCCGCCGGCCGGTAGTTATTTTTAACACGCTGCGCATTAAGGTAATCCAACACAAAAATGCCCTCCGGTTCCAGCATCTGTTTCACACTTTCAAACACGCTGGCATTTTCTTCATCCGACTTAAAATAGCCAAAGGTTGTAAACAGGTTAACGATAGCATCAAATTTTTCAGGAAGCGGATGGCGCATATCCCGCACTTTGAACCGGATATTTTTAAGTCCTAAATCTCCAGCTTTCTCACGCGCCGTTGCAATAGCCTGCTCCGAAAGGTCAATGCCGGTCACATCGTATCCTTTTTTGTTTAAGTTGATGGCATGACGGCCGCGCCCGCAACCCAGATCCAAAATTTTTGAACATTCTTCCAACTTCAGGGTATCTTCCAGGAGCTGTACAAGCCGGGCAGCCTCCTTTTCATCCCTGTTTGCATACAATTTTTCATAAAGCGGACTGTCAAACCACTCTTCAAACCAATCCATAAGTACTTTTTTAATAATTTAAATAGTCTATATGCACCGAATGAAGTAAAATTGCCGGGTTATTGCAAACTATTACTTTTATCTTTCCCATGCTTTTAATTACTTAAGATTAACAGTGTTAACTATTTACAGACATTTTGAACAGATTTTTAAGAAAACTACTCGCAAAAGGTAGCTTTTTAAAAATGATATTGATCAGCTGTTCAATATGCTAATCTATAATAAAATCGGAGAATTATGCGAAGAATTTTAGCTACTATCGGTCTTGTATTGATATGCTCGGCTTCCGCCTATTCCAGTGGCTTCTCGATCTACGAAGCCAGCGTTCGCGCTAATGGAATGCTCGGAGCCTTTTCGGCATATGCAGATCACGTTTCAACCATCTATTACAATCCTGCTGGTATGGCCGGGCTAGATGGTTTTCGGGTAAGCGGTGGCGCCACCATCATTGCCCCCCGTTCTACCTTTCGAGGTCCATTTCCCAGCTCAACCCCTTACCCAGGTTCCCAGGGGAAATATGAAATGAAGGAGCAAAACTTCTTCGTTCCCAATTTCTATGCCTCCTACCAGATTAAAGATGGCTTAACTGCTGGTATTGGAGTCTATGCCCCATATGGTCTGGGTACAAAATGGGATGAAAACTGGGTTGGACGGACCGAAGCAATTGAAACGTCCATAGAAACCATTTTTGTACAACCAACCGTTGCCTATAAGCTGCCTGAATTTGGCATTGGAAATGTTCAGGTGGGGGCCGGATTAATGATTGCTGCCTATGGCGAAGTTAAGCTGAGCCGAGGAGTAGAAGACTTTGGGGTCCAGAACGATATTTTCAGCCTCAATGGTGACCTCGAAAAACCGGCATTTGGATATAATCTTGGCCTTCTTTGGGAACCCACAGACATGGTATCGCTGGGTTTTACTTACCGAAGTAAAGTAGAAGTTGAATTCAATGGTGATGCAGATTTTGACGGCCTTCCTACGGCTCTCTTTCCTTCCAACACCGGCGGTGGTACAACACTCGAATTACCATCTAACTGGGCAGCAGGTCTCAATGTAGCTCCCACAAAAAACCTGAGCTTAGAAGTTGATTACGTATGGTGGGGTTGGTCAAGTTACGACGAATTGGCCATCAAATTTGACCAAACAATTCCTGCTTTTAATTCCAACGAACTGGTTAGCAAACGCGGCTACGAAAATTCCTATCAAATTCGGGTGGGTGGTGAATATACAAATGCAGGCGTTGAAGGCCTCGATATTCGAGCTGGTATATCCTACGATCAATCACCATTACCTACCAAGTATATAGATCCGACCCTTCCCGACTCTGATCGCTGGTTATTCTCAGGTGGACTTACTTATGATATTATCCCGAGCCTGAGCGTCGACGCAGCCTACATTTTCATCCGTGCTAAAGAACGCGTAAACCGTTCCTCTGAAAATGGATTGCATGGTGTTTACAACACCTATGCCAACTTACCATCGCTCGGTTTCACTGCGAAATTTTAAGTCTAAAGGAGTTTAGTTATGTCATTACAGAATATATCTAAAAAATTATTGTTTGCGCTGCTGGTAGCGTCATTTACTTTTTATTCATGCAAGGATTACAACGATCTGGATGTTAATCCAAACAGCGGTGATGCCGACTTTTCCTCAGTTGTAGCAATTGGGAATAGTCTTACGGCCGGTTATCAAAGTAATGCACTGTTTGAATCAGCACAGCGTTACTCCTTCCCGGCTATGGTTGCTGGACAAATGGCGGGTGTCAACAATTTTGAACAACCCCTCATCAGTGATCCCGGCATCGGTGGACGTCTTCAGCTTAGTGGTTCCGACCTTTCAGGTCCTACTCAGGCTCAAGAGCAAGGGAGTCCCATTAATACCGACTTAGATCGTCCCTATAATAATTTGGGCGTTCCGGGTGCAATCCTGGCAGACTTCTTAGGACAGGATATGGGTTCCAACACATACGATAACCGAAAACAAAACAATCCCTTCTTCAACATTGTTTTACGCGGTAATGGAACCCAGGCCGAACAAATGGCCGCTTTACAGCCTACGTTTGTAATGTTCTGGTTAGGGAATAATGATATTCTGGGCTATGTAACAAGTGGTGGTACTACTCCTTATGTCCCTGCCTCCAATTTTCAGTCACTCTATCAGGCATCTATGAATGCAATAGCACAAACAGGGGCTGATGCAGTACTTTATAACATTCCTGATGTAACAACCATACCTTATGTATTCCTACTGCGATCTCAGTTGGAACAACAAGGAACCATCAGGTACAACCAACCGACTCAAACTTATCAGCTACAAACACCGCAGGGATACACCGACATCTATATAGAAACGGCTAATTCAACAAGAGTCATGCGTGCTAATGATCTCTTGTTATTATCAGCTTCAAGCTATTTCCAAAGTGTACAAGCTGGTGAAACCGCTCCCCCAGTATCACCCAACAGTCCGATACCCAATCAATATGTACTGGATGGTCCAATTTCTTCTCCCCCTTCTGGTAATTCAGAAATTGTCCAAGCCAGCCAGGTAGTTAGTGCGTATAATAATACAATTGCTAATGCGGCAAGTAATAATGGTTGGGCCCTTGTGGATATAAACTCTGCGTTCAGCCAAATCTTCCAAAATTTTCAACAATCTGGAGGTTCCCAGGGAATATCCCAAAATGGTGTTACTTTAACGCCCGTCCCGGGGTCCCTGTTCAGCTTTGATGGCGTGCATCCCGGTAACCAAGGCCACGGAATCGTTGCCAACATGACGATTGAGGCGATCAATAATACTTACAACGCCAACTTGCCAACCATCAATATAAGTACCATTCCCCAAGGGATTCCTGTTAGCAACTAACAATTATTTATCCCTTTAGACTGATGGAGCCGTTGTAAAAAGCGGCTCCATTTTTTATGGCTGATCATTTCGAATCCCTTCGAGCCCTTTGTATCTTCTGCTGAATTTCAAACATTGCTCAACTATGACCTTCACGGAAAAACTCAAAGCGTCCGTTCAAACAAATAATTCAACCCTTTGCGTCGGACTTGATCCCAACCTGGAATTACTTCCCAAGGATATTATTAAGAAGGATCGAACGCCTACCCAACAGGTGTCACTATTCCTCAAAAAAGTGATTGATGTGACCAAGCCTTATTGTACGGCCTACAAGCCTAACCTGGGCTTTTTTGAAGCACTGGGCCCTGATGGCTGGGATCTTTTTACAGGTATTCTTGATTATATACCTAACGATAAAATCGTCATTGCCGACGCCAAGCGCGGCGACATTAGCTCTACGGCCGAGCATTATGCCAAAGCCTTTTTCGAGGAGTACGATGTGGATGCCATCACGCTCAACCCGCTGATGGGATTTGAGACACTGGATCCATTCTTGAATGATTCTTCCAAAGGGATTTTTGTACTCACCCTCACCTCCAATCCTGGCTCCAAAGATATTTTGTTGCAAAAAATAGCCGGCGGAGACACCGTTTCAACTCATATTGCAGAGCAACTAAACAAAAAGCAGCAGGAAGCAGAATCCTCTATCGGGATGGTTGTAGGTGCTACCAAAACAGAAGCACTAGAACCAGTAATTACGCCCTTCCCGGAAGCGCCCCTGCTGATTCCCGGCGTGGGTAAACAGGGTGGCGACATTACAAAGTTGGCCGAAGCGCTAGAAAACCATCAAGGAATTCCGCTCATCAACTCCAGCCGAAGTATCATTTATGCCGGTGGGAATTCCGACAGCTGGCAGAAAGAGGTAGCCGAATCAGCACAAAATCTAAAGAAACGATTATCTACAATCACTGAACGATATGTCTAAGAACAAGAAAACAGTCATTGTATTTACCGACGGCGCATGCAGTGGGAATCCCGGTCCCGGTGGATGGGGCGCACTGCTGCAGTGGGGTAACAAAGAAAAGGAAATCACCGGCAGCGCCCGCGATACCACCAACAATCGCATGGAAATGCGCGCGGTAATCGAAGCGCTTAAAGCACTCAATCAGCCCTGTCACGTAAAAATTCACAGCGACAGCGCACTCATTGTCAATGCCTTTAAACAGGGATGGATTGACGGCTGGCTAAAACGAAACTGGAAAAAAGCGGATAAAAAACCGGTTCAAAACAGAGATCTTTGGGAAGAGATGCTTACGGCCATGCAACCTCATGATGTGGAGTGGATCAAAGTAAAGGGACATGCCGACAACGAGCGCAATAATCGCGTAGATGCACTGGCTGTGGAAGCCTCGAAGAAGTTTCAATAATTCAACCTTGTAGGGATTTATTGCAATAAATCCCTACCCCACCTATCAGGCCCTCATCTTTTTAAGCGCTTTAAGATTAGCAAACGGCTTCAAATTCATATCCGAAAACATACCCCGCTCGGCCATCATATAACCTGTCACCGCAATCATGGCTGCGTTGTCGGTGCAATAGGCCAGCTTGGGGATATGTAACTCGATATCAAGTTCCTGAACCAACTCATTTGCCTTCCGCCGTAGCATAGAATTAGCTGACACTCCTCCGGCAATGGTCATTGTATCAACGCCGGTATGTTCTACTGCATTGCGAAGTTTTTTTACCAGCACTTCGGTAATGGCATAGGATACGCTGGCACAGACGTCATCCAGATGATCTTCCAGAAACCTCTCTTTATTATCTTGATCCTCCAAGTAATATTTGACGGATGTTTTTAATCCGGAGAAACTAAACTCAAAATCCTGATCCAGCATCGCCTGCGGAAAGTCGTGGAATCGGGGATCACCATGCTGGGCTCGCTCATCAATTACGGGTCCGGCGGGATAAGGCAATCCAAGAATTTTGCCGATTTTATCGAAGGCTTCGCCAGCCGCATCATCGCGGGTTTGCCCTAACAGTTTGTGCTCAAAGGGACCAGTCACATGAACAAGCTGTGTATGTCCACCGGAAACGGTAAGTGCCACAAATGGAAATTCGGGACTATTATCTATAAAATTGGAATAAATGTGAGCATCCATGTGATTGACGCCGATGAGTTTAATATCGCGCGCCAGGCAAAGTCCCTTAGCAAAACAAAGTCCTACCAACAGCGATCCCATCAGTCCCGGTCCCTGCGTAACGGCAATGGTATCAATGTCAGCAAGATTGGTAGAGCCTTCATCCAATGCTTGCTGTACTGTCCGCCAGATCGTCTTGTGATGCGCCCGCGACGCCAACTCGGGCACCACACCGCCGTACTGCTCATGGACAGCCTGAGAGGCAATTATATTCGACTTGAGCCCATCATCGGTATAGACCGCCGCCGCCGTTTCGTCACAGGATGATTCAATGCCAAGAATATTCATGTTGTAATTCGTACTCCGTGTTGAGCATTAATTATTTGGTAATGAGAAGATACGCAATACGAACTACCCAATAAACCATTATGCGAAACTCAGCATGCATTCAATCGGCAGGTGCGCCCGTTCGGCCAGTTCGCCGGGTACTTTCACTTCGTGCTGATCATGGATAACGTGATCTTCTTGCAGTGTGATATTCGTATTATTCATTTTGCTGCCATCAATATTCCTTGGGATTTCTGAAAAATTATGATGTGGTCGGTATCGAACCTGAATCGGGGAAATTGAAACGCCTGTGCATGCCAACAACACTCGCTTAATCTAATATCTGCTGGCCTGTAGAGAAGATTTAGTCAATAACCTCAAAGAACCATATTGGCTAGTTTGATTATGGCTTGCAAGCCTGCAGTACCGCTTCCCATAATTAAAAAAATCCGTGGGGATGGACATGCCATTCACTATTGGGGTTTTCTTAAATTTATCCATGTATAAGACTTTAACGCCAATCCACCTAACATTGATCGTTTCCAAATCAGGTCGGTTCGTTTTCTCAGGCGCTTTCAGATCTTCGGGCATTGATAAGTTTGTACCAAAATAAAAAAGCCCTCCACCGTAATGATGGAGGGCTTTCAAATCTACTACCGATGCATTAGTTACTACTTCTCTTCGTTGTCCTCATCATCGACAACTTCAAAGTCAGCATCTACGGCATCTTCGTCTTCATCATCTTGTTCCGCTTCAGCATTTGCTCCGTTGGGAGCTCCTGCTCCGGCAGCACCGGCAGCGGCTCCAGCAGCGCCTGCAGCTCCGGGACCAGGCTGACCTTGTCCCTGTGCAGCGCCCTGATAGATTTCTTGGGAAGCTTCAGACCATGCGTCATTCAATTCTTCCATGGCCTCATCAAGCTCATCGACTTTTTCTTGGTCGTGCAGCTCTTCCACTTTCTCAAGTGCAGCTTCGATTTTCTCCTTATTCTCATCAGAGATCTTATCTTCATGCTCGTCAAGCTGCTTGCGTGTAGAGAAGACCAAGCTGTCCGCTTTGTTCAGCTTCTCAGCTCGCTCGCGAATACGCTCGTCTTCCTCTTCGTGCTTTTCGGCTTCCTCCTTCATCTTTTCAATCTCTTCTTCAGAAAGACCTGAAGAAGCCTCGATGCGGATACTCTGCTCTTTGCCGGTACCTTTGTCTTTGGCACTTACATCCAATACGCCGTCGGCATCAATATCGAAGGTCACCTCAATCTGAGGTACGCCTCGCGGTGCCGGAGGAATTCCATCCAAGTGGAAGCGGCCAAGCGTTCGGTTATCCTGAGCTTTCGCACGTTCACCTTGCAGTACGTGAATTTCTACGCTGGTCTGATTGTCTGCAGCCGTAGAGAATGTTTCCGTCTTGCTGGTCGGGATAGTCGTATTGGCTTCGATCAGCTGTGTGGATACACCACCGAGCGTCTCGATACCAAGCGACAACGGCGTAACGTCGAGCAGTACAACATCATCAACATCGCCAGACATTACACCACCCTGGATGGCAGCACCAACAGCTACTACTTCATCAGGATTAACACCTTTGCTGGGATCCTTGCCGAAGAAGTCTTTCACAACTTCCTGAATCTTCGGAATTCGGGTAGATCCACCAACCAATATAACTTGGTCAATATCGTTCTTGCTCAGATCCGCATCCTGCAATACTTTCTTGCAAGGATCGGTTGTCTTCTGAACCAGGTCGTCGATCATCTTTTCAAACTCTGAACGACTGATATCGATGTTCAGGTGCTTAGGCCCAGAATCCGTAGCCGTAATAAACGGCAGGTTCACATTGGTTTTCTGCGAGCTTGAAAGCTCAATCTTGGCTTTTTCAGCGGCATCTTTCAGTCGCTGCATGGCCATCGGATCTTCGCGAAGGTCAATGCCTTCTTCTTTTTTGAATTCCTTGGCCAAGTGATCAATCAGACGAGAGTCGAAGTCATCGCCACCGAGATGAGTATCACCACTGGTGGATTTCACTTCAAAAACGCCATCACCGAGCTCCAAGATGGAGATATCAAATGTACCGCCACCGAGGTCATACACGGCAATGGTCTGATCCTGATCTTTCTTATCCAGACCGTAAGCCAGCGAAGCAGCCGTAGGCTCGTTAATAATTCGCTTTACATCGAGACCCGCAATTTCACCAGCTTCCTGCGTAGCTTTACGCTGCGCATCATTGAAATAAGCCGGAACTGTAATAACTGCTTCAGTCACATCATCGCCCAGATACTCTTCAGCGGTCTGCTTCATCTTCTGCAGTACCATTGCTGAAATTTCCTGAGGCGTATATGTGCGGTCCTCAATTTGTACACGGGCCGTATTATTATCGCCTTTAACAATTTCGTAAGACGCCTGTTTAGACTCTTCTTTAACCTCGTCGTAAAAACGGCCCATAAAGCGTTTAATAGACGAGATCGTCTTTTCAGGATTAGTAATTGCTTGTCGTTTAGCAGGTGCACCAATCAGGCGTTCGCCGTCTTTGGAGAAAGCCACAACCGATGGGGTTGTTCGGCCACCTTCCGAGTTTTGAATAACCGTAGGCTCATTACCCTCCATTACAGCAACGCAGGAGTTGGTAGTACCTAAGTCAATTCCTATAATCTTTCCCATAATATTAATTTATGATTTTTTGTTAGTTGTTTAATTCTTTGTGCAATTTCTTTGTCTGTGTCATGCTGAACTTGTTCCAGCATCTATCGTTAAATCCCTCGTGATACTGAGACAAGCTCAGCACGTGCTTCGGGATAACATCTGTGATGTCACTTAATCGGAATCGATTTCGAATCATTAAGAACATCCGATTTGGGCATCGTGATCGACAGCACACCGTTCCGGAATACCGCATCCGTCTCGGCGGCATTTACATTTTCAGGCAACGCAAACGAGCGTGAAAACACCCCCGTTGAACGCTCCTGACGGCGAAACACTTCCGAATCATCTAACTCTTCCGTGCGTTCGCCTTTCACCGTTAAAACATGCTCTTTGAGAGCAATATTAATTTCTTTCTTCGACAATCCAGGCAAATCCAATTTAATGACAAACGTTTCATCACTTTCAATGATATCGCAAACCGGGGTAAAATCGTGACCTTTATCCTCAAGTGGAACTATACGCTCCACAAAATCCTGAAGGTCTTTCCCCAGTTTGGTCAACTGTTTTTCGATGTCAATTGTAAATTCACTCATGGACTTACCCATTTATTCCAAATTCACTTGTATATGAGCAATCACAATGCCAAGCTGTATAGGCGGGGTTGTTTTATGACGTATTGGCATTATTGCGCCATCACGGAGAGTGAATTGTCAGATTTGCGGAATGGGCGATCAATTCGTCATACTTGCAAGGTCATCCCAAAAGGAAGGGTAAGAAATGGCAGTACATTCGGCATCGACTACCTGACTAACATCCCGAGCCATCACAGACAGCACCGCCGCAGACATAGCAATGCGATGATCGTGATAACTTTCAAAAGCAGCAGGCTTGGGTCGAAACCCGGGATTCCCCCTGATTTCAAAACCGTCGTCATATTCGGTAAAATCCGCTCCGGCTTTGGATAGCATATCTGCCAGGGCGGCAAGGCGATCGGTTTCTTTGTGGCGCAGCTCCTCGGCGCCCGAAATACGGGAAGTCCCATGGGCAAAGAGCATGGCAATCGCCAGAATGGGAATCTCATCTATGCAGTTGGGTACAATTTCTTCGGTGATATCAATGGCTTGTAGCTCGGAACTCCGAACGATCAGGTCGGCCACTGGCTCGAGCTCATCGTTTTCTTTGGGATGAATATCGATTTCGGCTCCCATTTTCTGCAGCATATCCAGTGCTCCGGTTCGGGTCGGGTTCATACCTACATTTTTGAGCGTAATTTCGGCATGGGGATGAATAGCACCGGCCACCAGCCAGAAAGCTGCGGCCGAAAAATCATTGGGCACACGGTACGACTGTTCAGGGATATTCGCATCGAGACTGGATGAGATCACTTTCTTGTTACCATTTTCAGTGATAGGCAACTGTAGTAGACGCTCGGTATGATCGCGGCTGGGTAACGTTTCGATGACTTTGGTCTCCTCATCCCCAAACAGACCAGCCAATAACACGCACGATTTAAGCTGGGCACTGGGTATTGGCAGCGGAAAATGTAGTGGTTTCAACGGGCCTTGCCGGCGGATGGTAAGCGGCGCAAAGTCATTTTCCCGAGCTCCAATATCAGCTCCCATTTCCATAAGAGGATCAATAATGCGCTTCATCGTGCGACTCGATAACGACTCGTCGCCGGTCAATCGGGCAGGCACACCCGCCCCCGCAATAATGCCACTCAGCAGCCGCATCGTAGTGCCGGAATTGCCACAATCCAGATCTTCGGTGGGCGTTTGTAACCCGTCACGACCCACGCCTTCCACTTCGATGGTATGATCATCATCGTGTAATTCTCGAATAGTTACACCCAATTTTCGAAAACAATCAATGGTACTGTGAGGATCGGCAGCCTCCGAAAAGTTGCCAATAGTAGATGTACCTTCATGCAAGGCGGCAAACATCACGGAGCGATGTGAAATAGATTTGTCGGCCGGCAGTTTTACTGATCCCTGTAGCCCTTTGGCCGGTGATACGTCTTGAATCATAAATTAATCGGTGTTCAACAATTTCTGTGCTTCCTTGGCCTGCGGCGTGCCGGGAAAGTCTTTGACCAGGGTATTCAACGTCGATCGTGCTTCGCCGCGCTGCCCCATCTGAATATAACTTTCGGCTTTCTTTAGCAACGCTTTGGCTACCCAGTCATCAAAGGCCTCGTACAAAATATTCACATTTGTAAATGCTTTGACCGCCGCCTCCATATTACCCTGTTTCTGGTTGGCCACGCCCAGCAGATATTGCGCCTCGGCCCCAATCTCGGTGGTATTGGCCTCGGCCACCAGCGACAGCTGATCCTTGGCGGCCTGCAGATTTCCTCTTTCCATATCTACTTTGGCCAGTCCCACTTTGGCCGGTGCAAAGTTGGGATCTCCATCCAGGGCCGCCTGGTACTGCTCTTCGGCCTGATCGATATTGGTCATCGCCAACTGCGCATTTCCCATACCAATGTAGGCCTCCTGACGGTAGTTGCTGCCCTGTTCGGCAAGCTGACTGAAATAATCAAACGACCGCTGGTAATTTGCGCGGGCATATGCAATACGTCCCAATGCAGCCAGCGATGGCGCCGCACGCTGCGAATCAGGGTACTTTTCAACCACTTTCTGGTACGCTTCTACAGCTTTCGCAGTCTGATTGGTCTGCTCGTAGGCATTCGCCAGGTTGAAGTGCGCATCAGGCAACAACTCTTGGTTATTTGTTATGCGGATGTACTGCTGGAATTCATCAATCGCCCCTTGGTAATCCCCCGACTGCATCCGATTGTCGGCCTGACGGAACCGAAGCCGGTCGGCCATGGAAGCCTGCGGATGCTGATCGATAAAGTTTTCAAGTACGGCTGAACTGGAATCAGACCTGCCTGATGACACTTGCGCATATTGAATACCGTTGACAGCTTCAATAATGTATTCGCTCTGTGGATACTTCTGCATCACTTCGTTATAGGCCTCAATAGCTTTTTCGTAATCGCCGGCATTATAATAGGTATCCCCAATATTATACTGTGCGCGAGCCGCCCAGCTTGTATTGGGATATTTATTAATCACGCTTTTAAACTCCTCAACAGCTTGGGTATAGTTCCCAGTATTCAGATAGATATACGCGATATTGTACTGGGCCTGCTCGCGAAGTCGGCTGTAGGGATAGATCCGCAGGAACTTGCGGAAGGTCGTCACGGCTTCGTAGGTATTCTCGGCCCGATAGTGGCTGTTGGCAATCTGGAACATCGCATAATCACCACCCGGCTCAGCACCGATGGCTTTTTGGTAATATTTTATGGCATCTGAGTATTGGCCAATGGCATAATAAGAATCCCCAATACGCAGCTTGGTATCTGTGTCATAGGGATACAATGCCACTTCGGGCGCCTTGTATTCGTTCAAAAACGTAACCAGCGGCTCAATAGCTTGCTGGTATTTTCCATTTTTAAAATAGCTCCATCCCAGCGAATAGTGCGCCGGCCCCACCAGCTCGTGATCCGGGTACTGCTGAATAAATTTGGCATACCGGGTACTGGCCGGACCAAACTGTTCCATTTGGTAATAGGCATCCGCGCTCCAAAACAGGGCCTCTTTGCCAAGTTTCTTCTGCGGCGATTGGTTGTGCAGCGACTCAAAAATAGGCTGTGCCTGCTTGTAAGCCTGGTTACTGTACTGCACCCATGCCTTCTGAAAACGCGCCTGTCGCTTGATCGCCGGATCAACGTCGGTCACTTTTTCAGCCGCATCAAAAGCATCAAGTGCTCGTGTATATTCTTTATTGGCAAAGTAGGATTCGCCAAGCAGTGTGTAGACTTTACCTTTCCAGTCGAGCTCGCGGTCGCTTCGCACCAGCGGCAGCAGCACTTCAATAGCTTCGGGATATCGGCCCGTTTCATATGCTGTAATAGCCCACTCGTAATAGGCTTTCTCAACCCACAATCCTTTTTTGAAACGATCTCCAAAATTACGAAACGTCTCGATAGCATCTGCATACCGAGAGCCCAGCTTCTGATTTACTGCTTTGTAGTACAGCGCTTTGCGGGCAATCTCATCACTGCCCTTGGCTGCTTTCCCAAACTCTTCGGCCGCCCAATGGTAAATTTCCTGTTTGTGATACACCCAGCCCAATCCGTAGTGAGCAGCACGCTCTTTGTCGGTACCTTTGTTCAACTTGATATACTGCAGGTAGTAGGTCGAGGCCTCATCAAAATTGCCCAGGTAGTTATAACTTTCGGCAATCAGGTACACCGCTTTAGATTTAAGTTCTCCGTCAAGGTATGGCATAGCGTTTTTGAACGCTTCAATGGCTTCATTGTATCGCTTTTGCTGGTAATATGATTCTCCCAGCGCCGTGCCAATTCGCCGCGTCATTTCATTATTGGGATATCGCTCTTTCAATAATTCAAAAGCCACGGTGGACGAATCATACTTATTTTCACTGAGATATAAACGCCCGCGTGCGTACAGCGCTTTGGGAGCCCACTCCGATCGCGGATATTTATCGGCCAGCGTTAAAAAGTTGGAGCGCGCCTGTTGCTGTTCACCGTTTGAAGCAGCAGCTTCGGCCATCCAGTAATATGCTCTGGCTGATTCTTTCTTGTTGGCTCCCAACTTGAGTGCGCGATGATAATACTCCTCGGCATTGCTGTACTTCTGCTGCTTCTTGGCCTGGTCTCCCAATTCAAAGAGCAATTTCGTTGAAAACTCAGAATGTGGATACTGGTCAATAAACTCTTCAAAATACGCGGTCTTGTGCGTCGAGTCAGCCCTGCCCTGGGCCCGAGCCAGGTAGTAGCGGCCCGCGGTCGTCAAGTCATGATCGGGATGCTGATCCACAAATTGCCGGAATTCAGCTATCGCCTCTTCATAAAGCCCCCGGTGGAACAAGTCCATACCTTGATTATAAAGCTTGGAAGAAGAATGCTGAACTTCTTGGGCTTGCAGTTGTACAGGGCTCATGAGGATTCCCACAAGCAGTAGGCCGAGAATTCCGCGCGTATTTATCATTGAATAGAGAAAACAGTTTCTGTTTCAGTTATTACTGAATATATCAAGAATTGAGTATTTGTTCCGCAATTCAAAAGAAAGGATACCTCAACCATACATAGATTACATATCCATGTATTTAATTAGTTCATCAGCACGATGTTCCACATCTTTGCCAAATACCGTATTTTCTGATTCAACGATCACCTCGTAGTCATACCGTTTGAGCGCAGCCTTTACGCGCGAAAGATCTTTCATATTGAGCTTTAGCGAAATGTGGAAGGTGTTATCCGTGCTGCTGGGCCTCTCAACGGTGAGTCCAAGTATCTTAGCGCCCTCAGTTTCAATAATCTGAACCAGCTCGGAGATCGAAAAATCAATGGGATCCAATTCTACAGTCAACACCGACCCTTCTTCAGACAAATTAAGCATCCGCGAAATGGATTGCAGCACTTCTTCTTTACTGATGATACCCAGAAACGTCGATTCCTCATCAACCAGCGGTAAATACTCGAGTTCGTACTGTAGTATCAGCCGGCCAGCTTCAAAAATGTGCTGTTTTTCATAGATTTTGACCGCCTCTTCCAGATCAAGATCAGAAACAACGTCTGTTGGATCGGCATCCCCAATCGTGCTTTCTGTGAGTTGTCCGATTAACTTTTGAGTCGTATAATCCACAACGGGAAGCTGCTGGACCCCCAGTTCATCCATACGATGTGTAACCTCTGCAACAGTATCGCTGGCCTCAAGAGGCTCAAACGTCGGATTTGTTATGGATTTATTCGTAAGCATATCGCAATAGTTGATAACTTTCTGTTAGATAACTGATTCGGCGGTATCAATATTATCCAATATTGTTTGTAACCGCATTAAATCAGGCTTCGCTATACTAAAAGTAAGCTTAATATCAGACCCTACATATTTTTTTTCTATAATATTTGCTTCGCGATGCAAAAAAGCCACGCCTTCGTACTTCGCAGCAGGAATTTTCATGGTTTTTGTTACGAAATCTTCTTCAATAAGTTCCTGGATGCGATCTTCGAGTTTACTTAACCCGATTCCTCGTTCTGCGGAGATAAAAACCGCCTCGGGATAGGCGCGTTTCAATTCCTTAATACGCTGAGTATCAATAGCATCTATCTTGTTAAATACAATCAGACTCTTTTTGCCATTGACGTCCATATCCTCGAGCGTCTCCTCTACCACATCGATATAATCCTGAACCATCATAGAAGCTGCATCAACCACGTGCAGCAAAATATCACATTCTCGCACTTCATCCAGCGTAGACTTAAAGCTGGCAATAAGATCGTGCGGCAACTTGCGTATAAATCCTACCGTGTCCGATAGCAGTGCTTCGTGGTTCCCGACCTCGTACTTGCGTACGGTGGAATCGAGTGTGGCAAACAAGCGGTTTTCGGCCAGTACTTCGGTATCCGTCAGGGCATTCATCAGAGTAGATTTGCCGGCATTGGTGTAGCCTACCAGCGAAATGCGCACTTTGTCGGAGCGTCCCTTGCGTTGCGTGTGGCGCTGCTGGTCGATCTTGTCAAGTTTCTCTTTGAGCGTGGCAATGCGCTTGTCAATCATACGACGGTCCATCTCAATCTGGGTTTCACCGGGACCTCGCGTGCCTATACCACCTTCCTGCCGCGACAAGTGTGTCCAAAAACGGGTCAACCTTGGACGCAAATACTGCAGTTGCGCTAGCTCAACTTGGGTTTTAGCGGCCGCTGTCTTGGCTCTCGAGGCAAAAATATCCAAAATTAATCCGCTGCGATCCAGCACTTTCACCTTGGTCTCTTTTTCGACATTGCGGATCTGTGTTGGTGAAAGATCATCATCAAAAATAAGCGTATCGATATTTTTCTCACCAGACATCCGCTTTAACTCACGCAATTTGCCCGAGCCTACATACGTAGCAGGATCCGGGTGCATGCGATTTTGTAGAATTTTGTCAACCGTTTGTCCACCGGCCGTATAAGTAAGTAGTTCAAGCTCGTCTAAATATTCTTCAGCTTGCACACGAGGAGTCTCAGGACCATATACCCCGATAAGCAGGGCACGTTCTTGAACTATATCAGAATTTCGTATCTCTTCAAACAAATGTGTATGTGGTAAAAGTTATAAGTTGTGATTTATTACAGGCGGTTAAATTGCTCTACATTAATATCGTCCTTCATATAACAACGAATTCGGTTGCCGAGTTTATGCGAAATTAATTTTTGGAATGCCCCTTTCTTACTGTTGGGGATTGTCAACTCCAGTCGAATTAGCGAATCGGGTTTGGATCCCTCCTCCAGTGCGTAAATAAAAATATAGTGAGTGTCGTCCTCATTTACTTTTTCAACAAAATCACGAATCTGGTGCCAAGCCACCGTCTGCGACGGCTCGTTTACATTCTTTACGATTCCGTTATCGGTAATATAACGCTTGGTCGCAAAATAGCTGGTGGTAAACCAGCAGAATCCCAGCCATGAATACAGACCTGCAGCTACAATATCACTCATTGTACCCCAGTACCATGCAACAACACCGGCTATTAGCGACGACAGCATAAAAAGCGTGGAAAACAAAGGATATCCCCCGAGCTTCCCCGCTTCCCAGCTCAGCCGCTTGTTGCGTAAACGAACCACATTCACAAGCGTAGCTGTAGCCAACACCGCAGCTCCTAGTGTAAAAACACCCAGAATAAACCAAAAAATGATATTAATGTCGCTTTTTATCATACTACTACGATATGGATTCCGCCTTATAGAGACGCGTAACCAAGGTCTCTGTAACTAAAAAAAGCAATGCTATCCAAATAAACCAGTTCCAAATTTCTTTACCGAAGACCGCACTGTTTAGCTCATCTTCCAGACTATTGGCAGACAGGTCTTCAGCACTGATTATGCTATTCACATTTACGGCCTGACTAAACATGGTCTGCCACTGCTCTTCCTCCAACGTATCAAACCGTGATTCCATTATACTTTGATTTACAGCCACCTTGTGATCGGTCTGATCAGTATTAATTGTTAATATCCCAGGCTTCCAATCACGTCCTTCATAATTTATGCGGATGCCTTCGGCCTGCTGCTGGATATCAGGCTTGTATTCAGTATCATTAATTTGAAGCGTCACCCCAGACTCTTGCCCAACTCCCTGCCAGCTAAATGGAGTACCCAGCTCGTGTTGTTGGAGCCCCCCATTTTCGGATGAGGATGCATAGAGAATACTTCGGTAATAAAGCGGAGCAAACAAGGGATTCACGGGAAAGTTCGACCAGCCCGGATCGGCCCCGAGCGCCGATACCATCAGCACCCCCTTACCAAACTGCTGTTCGCTGAGCAGCGGATCATTATTCGCGGCCTCCAGTAAATTCAGTGTTCCCGTATTCGATGGCTGCTGATAACGGTAATAATAGAACAGCGACGGCAATTCTACATTAATTTGCTCATCGTCTTTTTTGCTAAACAATTCATCCAGCACAGGATGCCCCTCCTGAAGTTCAGCCATCTTCACTACAGAATTGAACGATCCGTACTCTCCGATTACATTACTAAAATTACCCGCATTGAAAAGCGAAAAGAACTGATTATAGTTTTTAACATCTCCTTTTTCGGAAGGAAAAAATAGCACACCTCCTCCATTTTGCACGTAACGACGCAGATCCTGAAACCAGTACTCCGGTACGGTATCAATTCCGTCAAGCACGATTGCATTGTACTGCCCCCACTGAGCCTGGTCCACCTCATTAACCTTTTTTTCTTCAAAGGAAAGTTGAGTATTGGTCTGCCTGGCTGCCTCCAGAGCAGGCTTTAAATAAGAGGTAAATGACGACTGCTTCTGTTGATTGTTGACAAGTAAAATGGAACGAGTTTGGGGAACCCGAATCACGAAGAAGCGCGTATTGTCGTAATCAACTTCATCCCCCTCTACAATAATACGTCCCGTTAAATCACCCGTGGTTACCGGCACTACCTGGAAGGTAAACTCCTTGGTTTCGCCGGGCTCCAGAGATGTCTCATACTGTCCCGAAAGCTCTCCTTCTACTTCCAGCGAGACAAATTGATTAGCCACAGCAGCATCTCCTACATTTTCTACTTCCACAGCCAGTGTCACAGGTGACCCCTGGCTTAACATCTGACTTTTCAGAGAAACCGACGACACGGCTACATTCTGCTGCTTGGCCTGTTCAAGGTTAATCAATTGTAACGATACCGGCTTGCCTTGGCTGCCCTGCTCCTGTAGTTTCATGTCTTTGAGATCCTGCAGCTGGCTGTCTTGACCATCCGAAATCAGATAAATGACAGCCTGCGACTGCGGAGAATCTTGCAGCTGCTCGTATACACTTTTGAATTTCTCTTTCGTATAATGTCCGGTATTTGTAGCCGTTACCTTTTCTATGAGTTCACCTGCACGTGACTTACTTGTAAAAGCGGTACTGGCGCCGTCACCAGCGTTAGTTGTTCTAATTAAAAAACGATCGGAGGAATTGGCATTCCCAACAATGCGGTTGGCAACACTTTTTGCCTGATCGATAAGCGGGCCACTGCTGCCAATACGATTCATGCTGGCACTATTGTCAATAAGAATAGCCACCGACTTGGGTTCGCTGGAACTTACTGAGCCGGTTAGCGTTGGAGGTAAAAAAGGACGTGCCAGCGCCAGTGCCAGAAACAACACTGCCAGCGCTCGAAGCGCTATCAGCAAGTATTGTTTGATTCGTATCCGACGAATGGTACTTTTACGTAGCTCATTAAAAAACGACAGCGTCGAAAATGATACTTTCTGGGGACGGCGAAGATTAATCAGGTGAATGATAACTGGCAGTGCCACCGCCAGCAATCCAAACAGAAAAAAAGGATTAAGAAAGTTCATTTACCTCAAAATTGTTACTTTTGTGCCGCTACCCTAGCTGCTTGTGATTAATGAAAACTATTAAATTAACAGCGATTTAGTAATAATATTACGGAGAAAATTTACGACGATTCATGAATAAACTGAAAACGCCCAGTCTTCTTGTTTTTGCCCTTATTCTTATCTCCTCGTGTTCATCCATTCCTGATCGTCCCTGGTCGGATGCCATCCCCCAAAAAGCACCTTTCGTCGTTATTCCAGAGCAGGATGCTACACTTAATTCCGTACTGCAATCCTCTTACTCTCCCTTTCTTGACGACATCACTTCCTCGGCCGTTCAACTGCTGTCACGGGTAGATTCAACCGCTTCCGGAGACATCAACCTTAATGCAATCATGCTATACAGCGGGGCTAAAAACAAGTTGGAACCCGTCTGGATGGCAAAGTCGGCGGATGGCTTTATCGAGCGGATGAAAAAAGAGTTCTATCGCAAGTTTACCCAAAACCAGTATTACTTTCATGGCGTCGTCATTAATGTGCTGCATCTGGGAGATCGCCAGCTTTTTGCTGCTCAGCTTCATGACAATGTATTGCTCTCAGAATCGAGCCTGGGTATTGAAGATGCTATCCGAGCGTATACCGGTCGGTTACCCCAGGCTGATCTTGCAGATCTCTCGCTTACGCCGGGGCACATTATTATGAACACTCCCTCTCTGGATGGGTGGGTACAGCAGTTGAGTCAAGTGATGTATCGCCCCACGATTAAAAATATTCTCAAAGGTACAAAACCGACCTTATTGTCGGTGTCACAACAGGGCAAACAGCAAAATAACCAGGTTCAACTGTCGGGGTCAATTTCACTTGATAGTGAGGCTGTAGCCAGCAATCTGGTTGCGGCTATCTCAAGTGATAACAAACGAATATCACTCGATCGCTACATTTCATCCAATGCTACGGCATTTGGGCTATTCCGATTGCAGCCCCGACTTGCACCGCCGTCCACGCTGCCCGATACCAGCAGACTCGATTCAACTCTCATGCGCAGTAAAACACAGTATGCTAGTTTAGCCAAGACACTGGGACCCGAATTTTCGCTGGTGATGTATACCCAATCAGGTTTTCTTTCCACCGGAGAACATCTTTTTTTGCGCAAAGTATCTGATGTTTCCACTCTTCGAAATGAACTGGCAGCCCTGGAAGCGGATGGTTACATCGAACGAAATGACGGCACCTACTTTGTCCGCAGCGCGGCACTCGGTAAACTTATCGGCAGTTCCTTCTGTGGATTCCAAGACTTCTATCTCGATATTACCGGCGAAGCTGTTGTAATTTCAAAGCGTAAAGGGCTTGTCGAAATTGTCTCTTCCGATCGCAGTCGCCGGCGGACCATGTTTTACGAGCAGCAGTTCCGTGATATCAAAGAAAATCTGCCGGAGAAAGTCAGCAGCCTGTTTGTCACAAATCCTGAATTTTACTCTTTCATTCAACCATTTCTATCACCGGACAGCTACCTGAATGCCATCACCTCAAAGTTTGATATTCTTACTGCTTCAACCTCACTCAATAACGAAACCGGAAGCCTGTCTTTTAAGCTTAACACCTATCAAACAGAAGACCGTTCTGCCCCCTATCAGGAAAAATGGCTGTTCCCCACCGGATCGGACCTCTCTGGTGAACCGGTACTCTCCAACATTGGCGGTAGCAGTCGCGATGAAGTGATATTCGCCACTAAATCAGGCGATGTGTATGCCCTTGCGGCCGACGGCACGGTTGTGATGCAAGCCAATACCGGTACCGATCAGCCTATTGGTTCGCCCGTAGTGTACGATTGGTACGCAACCAACCAAAATGTAATTTTGCTAGCAGCAGGAAACAAAATTTATGGATGGAACGATAATGGGCAGTCACTTCCCAAATTTCCACTTACATTGAACGAGAAAATAACTGCGCCACTCGTGATAGATGATATTGATCGCAATGGCCTCCCTAATGCAATTGTAGCCACAGCCGACCGCAAACTGCACGCCCTGAACGGTCGGGGACTAAATATCAACGGCTGGCCGGTATCCTCAAATGCAGAAATTAAAACCAAGCCTGTTGTGGATACCTTCGGTGGCTCCAAAAGTGTGCTTGCATTCTCTGAAAATGCAATTCATGCCTGGCTTCCCGATGGTAATCACATCTCGGGATATCCCAAATTCATCAATGCATCACTCAATGGATCGCCCGTAATCTACAAGGGAAATATCCTGGCTAACGCAGCGGATGGATATCTCTATTCAGTAGGTCCAAACCAAATGTTCGATGATTCTTTAAATGTATTTGATAACAAGACCAAATCTTCGAAGACAGAAGCTATATACGCTTCCAACAGCTCGCTGGTAGGTACACCCTCCGTTCATAATTTGACGGTAGAAAGTGGTGACCAGGTATATAATGAACCTATGATTCTTACAATGAGTTCTAATGGATCAGTATTTTTGATCAGCACTAACGGTCAACTCCGCTTCACTCAGAATATGGGGCAACCAGCGGCCTCCTCGTTCTCCCCGCTTGTTACCGATATCGAAAAAGATAACCAAAAGGATATCGTAGCCCTGGCCAACTTTGGACGGCTGTATGTATGGAAAGCAAGTAGTGGCGAACGTCTCTATACCGTACCTACAGCAGCAATGAAATATCCGACAATCATCGACATTGATAATGATGGCTATAACGAGTTAATTGCTCAAACCCGGGAAGGCCTTCGCACATGGACCCTCTACGGTCAACCCGAAAAAAGTAGTACCAACGGAAGGTAGGGAGTTGTAAAAGGCTACTTACAAAATGTCGGCCAGAGCTTCACGCAAGTAGCTGAATTTAAATTCGAAGCCATGTTGCTGTAATTTCTTTGGCTGTAGCCGCTTGCTGGTGATAACGGGATTGGCTGCTTCGCCTAAAACTAGATCCAGCGCAAATTCGGGCACCCTAAACAGTGATGGGCGATGTAATTGGGTGGCCAGCTCGTCGGCAAATTCGTTCATCGTTACCGGATTGGGAGCATTTAAATTATATGGCCCCTCAAAATCTTTGTTCTCTATAGCAAACATCAGTCCGCGGCAAAGATCCATCATGTGAATCCATGGAAAATATTGGTTGCCACTGCCAATAGGTCCGCCTACACCCAGCTTAAATGGCCACAGCATCTGCTGCAAGGCTCCGCCATCCTGTTCCAAAACAACGGCAATACGCGGATTTGCAAGACGAACTCCCACATCCGTAACCGGCTGGGCTGCCTTCTCCCAATCCATACAGACGCGTGCCAGGAAACTATTGCCCGGCTCGGCCGATTCATCCAGAATTTTGTCACCAGTGTCCCCATAGTAATCGGCCCCCGAAGCTGAAATCATCAACGATGGACGGTCGTCAGCTTTTTCAATAGCGTTAACAAGCTGTTTTGTGCACTCAATACGACTATCGTATATCTGCCGCTTGACCTCGTCGGTCCAGCGACGGCCAAAAATGGAAGCCCCAGCAAGGTTAATGACCACATCCGACTTTTCCATTTCAGCCACCATGTTATCATCCCACGAAACGAAGCGTTGATTCTGGGCCTTTTCACTTTTGTACTTCTTGGGGCTGCGCGTAATAATTGTCAGCAGATGTCCCTCGCGAAGCAGCAGCGTTCTCAAATACGATCCAATGAAGCCCGTCCCACCAGTTATAAGTATATTCATGTCCTGATTTGTTTCAATTTTTTATCTGGAAACAATTACATTTAAAAGTAGCCAAAAATTCCACACAAATATACCTGATTTGAATTACAAAACTATTTTGCTCACCGGCATTCGGATTTTACTTGGTGGCCTTTTCGTATTCTCCGGTATAGGTAAACTAATCAACGGTTCAGATGCTCGTTATCTGGTAGAATTATTGGCCACCGAATATTTCTGGCTGATCGAATATGCCGGTCCTATCGTAATTGCTACCTCCATCCTCGAGCTGATTCTGGCTGCCTTTCTACTTTGGGGCAAATATTTGAAATGGGCACTAAGCGGCGCGTTCTTGATGCTGGGTGGATTCTCTTCCGTGCTTGGCTACTTCTATTCTCAGGGAATGAGCGTGGAGAGTTGTGGCTGTTTCGGTGCCTTTGGCTTTTCCTCGAGCCTCGAGTTTACGCTTGTCCGAAACCTCGTGCTTGGCATAATGATTATTGGCGCTTTTGTGTTGATAAAAACAAAATCCAATGAACAAGAAAAACCAAAAAGTATCCGTAATCCTTAATCCCTGGGATGAACGCCCAATCCCGGGTTATCACTGAGCTGTACTTCTTTGTCGGTAGTCAGTTCCAATCCTTCAAACGGATCATCCTTGATCAATAGGAACCCATCTAAATCTACGTAGTCGGCCCACGTTCCAATCAATGCACCCGCTGAAATAGCCAGCGAACTCTCGATCATGCAGCCAACCATCACCTGTAAATCACGAGCTCGTGCCTGTTGAATAACCTCACGAGCTTTCACAAGACTGCCTATTTTCATCAGCTTAATGTTGATACCGTGAAAAGCCTCTGCGGTTTTATCCAAATTCTCATTGCCTTTAAAACTCTCATCGGCCATCAGGGGCAGCGGTGACCATTGCTTGAGCTCGGTCATCTTATCATGCATGGCTGCCGGCATGGGCTGCTCGACAAGCTCTATATTCTGATCCGCCAGAAATGTAATCTGCTCTTTGGCCACGTCTAATGTTTCCCAACCTTCATTAGCATCTACCCGAATAGGCTTATCAGTAATCTCCCGAATAGCTCTTATGATTTTGCGATCACGATCAGTACCTAATTTCACTTTTAGGATGGGATACTCAGCAGCTTCCTCAACTTTGTGCTGCATCACGTCAATCTCATCCAGACCAATGGTAAAAGAGGTGGATGGGGTCTTGTTGGAGGGGGCCTCCCAGAGCTTCCAAAGCGGTTGCTGGTGACTTTTGCCCCACCAGTCGAGCCATGCCATCTCCACGGCCGCTCTGGCCGACTGTACTGGCATGTTCACATCATGCAACTTCTTTGCAACTGCATGTGGAGCATCAATATCATCAAAAAAGGGGTCCGGCAGCTGAGCAACAAAGGCCATTACTTTTTCGGCATCCTCATCATACCGGCTGTTAGGACCCGCTTCGCCATAACCGGTTATCCTGTCCGCTCTAAGACGAACCCCTACATTAGGGACGGTTTCTTTGGTGCCGCGGGCAATGGTAAAGGGATTTTCAAGAGCTAATTCGTTGTCAAAAGTTTCGATACTAAAACGAGACATGTCCAATAATTTTTAACAGATAGAGATAACAATAAAAAGCAGGAGCGGCCAAAATAAGCGCATCAAAGCGGTCAAAAAAACCACCGTGGCCGGGCAAAATATTTGAGGCATCTTTCATATTCGCGGCCCGCTTGAGGCGGCTTTCGGTGAGATCTCCAATAGGACCAAAAATACTAACAAGAAGAGCCGCCGGAGCCACTGCTACAACCGAGACTGGGAATTTTATCGGAGTCAAATATATCACAAGTAACAATCCAACAAGGGCACCTAAAATCCCGAAGAAAAAACCCTCCCAGGTTTTATTGGGACTAACCGTGGGCGCCAACTTATTTTTTCCAAATGCTTTACCACCAAAATAGGCAAACACGTCGTTGCCCCAGACCATAAGCAAGAGGGTGATTGTCAACAGAAACCCGGTTTCAGTGCTTCCGATATTCCGGAGCATCAATAAGGTTAGAAGCCCCAGCGGAGCATAAATCCCACAAAAGGTTGTAGAAATAAGTTCTTTGAGGGCACGATCACCGGTTTTAAACACTTGGACAGCCATAAATATCAGGAATATAGCAATACCCAAAATAAGGGCATGAGACAGCAGCGGACTCAACAAAATCCACAAACCAATCGTGTAGGGGAAAAAGGTATCCGGCTTAAAATCAGCACTTTCGCTGATTAAAGAAATTTCACGTTGTATAAACAAAGCAACCAACACTATAAGCCCGGTAAAATAAAAGCTGCCCACCCAAGTAATATATAAAAACAGAATAGCTGCCGGTACCGCAAAGAGAATGCGCTTTGTTAATTCGCTCACAGGTCAGTTATTCTTCTTCGTCATTAGCATCTTCCTCAGACAGATCCATATCTTCAAGCGCTTCGCGGGCCTGTTCCTCATATTCTTGCGGAACATAGAGATAAACCAGCGCCATTTCACCTACGTTTACGCTGATAACCGAATCTCGTTTCGACAGGATGTTCGAGGGAATATCAAGATCAGCCAGATAGTTTTTAGCAATCTCAACCTCGTACTCGGTACCCCGCTCCATAACGCAGGTCCAATTCTCAATCTCATTTGGTTTTGATCCTTCGTACATAGTCAGACCTCCTTAGCCGGTTGTTTCGTGTGCTGATTATATAACCAATATACAATATATGCCGTAATTAACAGACTGGGAATTACGGCCCACACCGGGGGCATTGCTTCGGGCGTCATCTCTGAAAAAGCCGATTCAGGATAATAGGTACCCATCAGTACACTCCCCCCATTATTCACCAAATGAGCCACAATAGCAGGATAAATGCTTTCCGAAGCCCAGGTAACATACGCGAATAACATTCCGAGGGTGGCCAGTGGTAGTAGATTACTGAGCTGAACATGGTAGAGACCAAAGAATAATCCCGAAATAATAATAGCGGGCAATACCCCCCAGCTTTTTTGGAAGGCACGCATAACGTATCCCCGATAGAGTGTTTCTTCACAGATGGCCGGAACCAGTGCTACATGAAACAGGGTAATTACCATCAGGTGATCGCCTCTCAGATAGTTTTCAATCATCTGCATCTGCGTATTCTGCATGTTGCTGAAGAATTCCGGAACCGGGATCATCGCATTGAGCCATGAAAGAAACCAGACCGCTGGCTGAGCCGCAATAATCAACAAGAAGGTAATTCCGGTCTTCTGCAGCGTATCCTTATGAAAGCTAAATCGAAGAAATGTTGACCTATTTTCTGCTGAGCTGTGCAACCGCGTCACAAACCAAGTGGCCAATCCTAAGAACAGAATTTGTCCACTGGTATTGCCCACAAACAACAGGTCCAGATTCTGCTGCATCATGTCCATCATCTCAGCCGGATTAGCGCTGATTCCTTTCTTCGAAGCCACCAATACAAGCGCTACGATGGAAGCAGTAAACTGGAACAGTATAAACGCTCCTACTATCCAAAAGATGGCTATGGCCCAATGGGCAAAACCGTTGCGTTCAATCCAGGGTTTGTAAAGAGGATTTGTTGTCTTATTCTCCGAAGCCTGATCTGTCACTATAACGTATCTCTATCCTAGAATTTTTCTTCTTTTTTGCCGAATACTTTAACCCCCAGCATGCCGGTTAACATATTGAGGACTCCCATAAATACTATTCCCCCAATTGAAGTAAGGATGGTCATCATCAAACTTGGATCATGAATCATGTCAATCGACATTTGCTTCCATTCGTCGGGAATGCTCCCATCATTTTCAATCATAGCAATATTAGCTTGCTTAAATGCCTGTTCATAACTGGGATCGATAAGTTTCCAGATCCAAACAAAGCCCATACTAAGAAGAGCAGCAACTGCTCCTGCCAAAAAACCGATAAGGGCACCCCGACCCAGTGACATACTAAAATCACCAAGATCGTTATAATGCCATAATGCTGTAAATCCTGCAAAAGCTCCAATCAAACAAAATCCGACATTAATTATATTGGATTGTTCACCAGTGTTAATAAGCACATAGCCTCCAACCAATTGTCCAATGGCGGATATCAGCCCAAATATTGCCCCGGCGATAATAACAGAGTTCCAATATGAGGGCAAACTACCTATCTGTTGCTGTGACTCTTCCATAATGATTCCCTTTTGATTTGATGATTGTCTTAAAAAAGTCTCCCGAAAAAATCAGTGCAGCTGACATTCCCATCATGCACCCAAGCGCCAATCGTGAGACCAAGGTATTTTCCCAAAAACCGAGGATATTTCCAACTATATCAAAAATATTTATTAAAACTATGGCCATCGCTACTTTTTTGAAATTCCACTTCTCAGCCATATTTGCGATTGCATACAGCGGTAACGTGAGCCAGCCTATGCCAAAGCCTGCGTAGATCCCCAGGCACCGACTACAGACCGCCATGGGCTGCCCGTTGATCCAGAACGAACGGGCGGGATTTTGATGACAAAGATTTGAAAACGCTTCGTGCTGCCACTGTATCTGCCATGGCGACTGCTGGTTAAAAAGACCGCCTCCGAGTCCAACTAAAATTACCCCCGAAATGGATACAAGAACCAACAAATAAAGGTTCGTTTGGCGATTGGACATTATGTTGAAGCGTTGATATTAGCAGTCAAGTTATTAATAAAAGCTGTTGGCGCCCTACACGGTTTACGATTCTCCTCTTTCATAAAGCAGAGTACCACTTTTCCGAAAATGTGCGGCTGTTCCCGGCGATTGGTAGACACTTTGTAAAAAGTCTCCAGCTTCACCGTTGGAATATCAAACAGCATTACCTCGATACTCATCAACTCATCGTAATATACCGGAGCTTTGTAATCAACTTCCGTATGAACAACAGGCAGCATCACGCCGCTCTCTTCGAGCTTGGTATATGGGAAACCTAGCGAACGGATCATCTCGGTACGGGCTTCCTCAAAATATTCCAGGTACCGCCCATAATATACATAGCCCATCTGGTCGGTCTCCCCGTAACGGCTCCGCAGTTGATGTGTGTAGGTATAAATAGAAGCTTTCTCAGGGAACACTCGTATTTATGCTTGTTTAGCTTTGGATATTTCTTTCCATTCGCCCATCTGGGAATATTTTTCGATGCGTTTCTCGACCAATTCTTCGGGTGACATCTCTTTAAGACGGTTCAGCGAATTCAATAGTTGTTTCTTCACCGCCTTTGCCGACTGATCAGGATCGCGGTGTGCTCCGCCGAGCGGTTCTTCGATGACCCCGTCAATCACATTCATATCCTTAAGATCAGGAGCCGTTAGTTTTAATACCGCAGCGGCCTGCTCTTTATAATCCCGGTTTTTCCACAAAATAGTAGAACACGATTCTGGAGCAATAACCGAATACCATGTGTTTTCCATCATATACACTTCATTGCCCATACCTATACCGATAGCCCCACCGCTGGCTCCTTCACCAATCACCACCGAAATAATGGGGACTTTAAGTGTTGCCATCATCTTCAGGTTTTTAGCAATGGCCTCAGCCTGTCCACGCTCCTCAGCTTCAAGGCCAGGATATGCACCAGGCGTATCCAGCAACGTAATGACAGGGATATCAAATTTTTCGCCCAATTTCATCAGCCGATGAGCTTTGCGATAGCCTTCGGGATTGGCCATCCCAAAACGGCGAAATTGCCTACTCTTGGTATCACGTCCCTTTTGGTGCCCCATAATAACTACCGACTGCCCATCGATTGTGGCAAAACCACCTATAATGGCTTTGTCGTCGCTGTGATACCGGTCGCCATGAATCTCTACAAAATTATCACACATCTTATAGATGTAATCCTGCGTGTATGGACGATCCGGATGGCGAGCTAACTGCACGCGCTGCCAACGAGTTAGGTTGGTAAAAATTGATTCACGAAGTTCGTCAACGCGCTTTTCAAGCCTTTCTATTTCCGGCGAAAGCACTTCATCATCAGCCACCGAGAGTTCGCTAAGTTCCTTGATCTTCTTCTCCAGGTCAGCAATCGGTTGTTCAAAATCTAAATACTGCATAAATGGTTTGTCTACGAATTCTGCTAAATTGATTTCAAATATAACAACTTCAAGTGAGATTGTAAGGAATTAATGTTTGATACTTCATACTGGCTGTTGGGGACCAAGTTTCGCTGTGTATGCAAATTTAACCTTTATGCACAAGAGTAAATGGGGAACAATTAAAAAAATATATTATTCCCATTTCTGGCACACCTTCTTATAGCTTGCCAAACATACTTTGCAACTTAAGCGTCCAAACACGCCAAATCGCCTCCCAAACAATGGCTTTAGACATCTTGGAGACCCCCTCCTCACGTTCACGAAAAATGATGGCTACTTCCTTAAGATCAAAGCCCGCTTTCCATGCCCGGAAATGCAACTCAATTTGAAATGCATAGCCATTTGAGCTAATCTTGTCCACCGAAATACCTTCTAGTACTTTTCGATGTATGCATTTGAAACCGGCGGTTGTATCAAAAATGGGGAGACCGGTGATAAATCGTGCATATAAGTTGGCACTGTAGGAAAGAATAAGTCGACTCAGTGGCCAGTTAATAATACTGATACCATTAGCGTAACGGGATCCTACCGCTACATCTGTCCGACCCTCACTCACTTCTTCGATCAATTGCGGCAAATCTTCTGGATCATGGGAGAAATCGGCATCCATTTCACAGATATATGCATAGTCATGGTCCAGGGCATACTTAAATCCCCGTACATAAGCTGTACCAAGCCCTAGTTTCCCCGAACGCTCAATCAGGTGTAAGCGTCCGTCATATGCTTGCTGTTTGTTTTTTACAACATCAGCCGTCCCATCGGGGGATCCATCATCAATAATTAATAGGTGAATTGATGTATCAAGACTCATTACCTTCTCAATAAGGCGGGAAATATTGTTGCCTTCATTATATGTGGGAACAATTACCAACGTCTTTTGCGACATAAACTCGTCTAACAATATTCTAAATAATTAAATGCTAATTAGCCTAATAATTTTTCTAAGAATACGAAATAGGTTGTTAATGTTGCATAAATAATTTTACTATTTTCGTGCTTCATTACTCACAATAATATTAATTCAATCACATCCATTGTTTGATCTTAAAAAAACAGCCACTTCAACAAAAGCAAGACTCGGCACTCTAACAACTGAACACGGAGAAATATCCACCCCTATTTTTATGCCAGTGGGTACACTGGCTACCGTCAAAGCAGTAAAACAAGACGAACTTATTGATAAAGTCAAAGCCCAAATAATATTAAGCAATACCTATCACCTTTATCTACGTCCAGGCTGTGATATTATTGAAAACGCAGGTGGCCTGCACTCTTTCATGAATTGGAATCGACCAATCCTAACTGATTCTGGCGGCTATCAGGTGTATTCCCTTTCGGATAATCGTGAACTTTCTGAAGAGGGCGCCCAGTTCAAAAGCCATCTCGATGGATCGAAACATATGTTTACACCTGAAAACGTGGTAGATATACAGCGAACGCTGGGATCTGACATCATGATGGTACTTGATGAGTGCCCGCCTTATCCCTGTAGTTATGAATATGCCAAAGAGTCGATGGAGCTTACCCACCGCTGGGAGAAGCGGGGTCGTGAGGCTTTTCTGGATACAAAACCTAAATACGGGCACAGCCAAGCCCAGTTTGGTATTGTCCAAGGGGGTACATACGAGGATTTAAGAATTGAATCATCAAAGTATATCACCGACCTTGATTTTGAGGGTATTGCTATCGGCGGTCTCAGCGTGGGAGAACCTACCGAACTCATGTACGAAATGACTGATCTGAATACCGATTATTTGCCTAAGGACAAGCCCAGATACTTAATGGGCGTAGGCAAACCGGCCAATCTCTTGCACTGCATTGCCCGTGGCCTTGACATGTTCGATTGTGTGTTGCCTACCCGTAATGCACGGAACGGTCAAATTTTCACCAAGAATGGGTACATCAATATCCACAATGCCAAATGGAAAAATCATAATAAGCCACTTGATCCGGACTTTCCCTCTGATCTGTGTCAGAAATACAAGATGTCATATATACATCACCTGTTTCGCAATGATGAACTGTTAGGACTCAGCTTGGCCACGTTGCATAACCTAACCTTCTATTTGTGGCTGATGGATGAAGTTAAAGAACGTATAGCAAATGATACCTTCTATAATTGGTATCAGGATAAGGCTGAGATTCTGGATACCAAAATCTAAGATCAGCTTGCCAATTTCATTTCCATACAAGAAAAACACATATAAGTAAAAAAGCCCTTTACGCGGTGAGCGTAAAGGGCTTCAATCAAATAAGCGAGCAGTCGGGGACCTACGCTTCCGCCCTGCGGGCAGTACCATCGGCGCTGCCGGGCTTAACGGCCGTGTTCGGGATGGGAACGGGTGGGGCCCCGGCGCATGACCCGCCTGCTCAAAATGTCAATAGTGTCTTTGATCTAGTGATAGCTGATGGTTGTCGTCGGTTACGCTGTCTTGCTCGTTGCTGCTTATATGGAGCCGACCGACTGGTCGTGCAAGCCATATAAGCGGAAGCCGGTAGCCTTATTAGTACGGCTCGGCTGAGCGTCTCACAACGCTTACACCTGCCGCCTATCGATCTGGTCGTCTTCCAGAAGGCTGCAATAGGGAATGTTTATCTTGGAGCGTGCTTCGCGCTTAGATGCTTTCAGCGGCTTATCACTTCCGCACATAGCTACCCTGCGGTGCCCGTGGCCGGACAACAGGTGCACTAGCGGTGCGTCCACTCCGGTCCTCTCGTACTAGGAGCAGCTCTCCGCAACATTCCAACGCCCACAGCAGATAGGGACCGAACTGTCTCACGACGTTCTGAACCCAGCTCGCGTACCGCTTTAA